>Ga0207891_1000293_pt1 | contig 38838 bp, 33 predicted proteins | sample LinPmetageLP50_FD_184061 | JGI IMG/M metagenome (GOLD analysis project Ga0207891, IMG submission 184061) | Marine viral communities from the Pacific Ocean - LP-50 (SPAdes) | ecosystem: Environmental > Aquatic > Marine > Oceanic | place: Pacific Ocean | collected 2011-08-27 | reverse complement strand
CGGGACCAAGCCGCCCACCCGTTTCGCCGCGATCCGCCCCGCCTTGCGCGCGGGGTGGATGCCCGCACGGTAAAGGGTTTCGCATACATAGATATTTCCCAGCCCCGCCACGATCCGCTGGTCCAGCAGCGCGGTCTTGATCGGGGTATTCTTTCCCTTGAGCGCGGCAATCAGGTGGTCTTCGTTAAAGTCATTGCCCAACGGCTCCGGCCCGATCGACGACAGTAGCTTGTGGCTGTCAGCGCTGGCAGTGTCCAACAAGTCCATCGCGCCAAAGCGGCGCGGGTCGTTAAAGGTCACCCGCGCACCGTTGCCCATATGAAACACCACATGGTCGTGTTTTTCGGGGGCGGGGTGGTCATGCACGAACTGCCCCAATGGATCGCCGGAGATCAGCATCCGCCCCGACATCCCCAGATGCACCAGCAGCGATTCCCCCGACGACAGATCGGCGAGGATATATTTTGACCGCCGCCGCAGCTGGGTCACCCGTTGTCCTGTCAGCCGTGCCGCCATATCTGGGGGGAAAGGCCAGCGCAGATCGGGGCGATTTACCTCGGCGCGGGCGATCACCTCACCCTCCATCACGGGGGATAGACCGCGACGCACTGTTTCGACCTCTGGCAACTCAGGCATGGTTGTTTCCCCTGTGACAAAAGGGGCGCATTGTACCTGCCCCCTCGCGCCCTATAACAAAGGTGCAGATCAAAGGACTACAAGACCCCATGACACACGACAGCGACAAAACCACTCATTTCGGATTTGAAACCGTAGCCGAAAGCGACAAGGCCGGGCGCGTGCAGGGTGTCTTCAACTCTGTGGCCAGCAAATACGACATCATGAACGATGTGATGAGCGTCGGCATCCACCGCGTCTGGAAAGAGGCGATGATGGATTGGCTGGCACCGCGCGCCGGCCAAAAGCTGCTGGATGTCGCCGGGGGGACCGGCGATGTGTCGTTCAAGTTTCTGGGCCGTGCCGGATCGGGCCACGCCACCGTGCTGGATCTGACCGAACCGATGCTGGTCGAAGGGCGCAAACGGGCAGAGGCCGCAGCGATGGCCGATAGCCTTGATTGGGTCGTCGGCGACGCCATGGCGCTGCCGTTCGAGGATAATACCTTTGACGTTTATACCATCAGTTTTGGCATCCGGAACGTCACCCGCCCCCAAGAAGCGCTGAACGAAGCCTACCGCGTGCTGCGTCCCGGCGGGCGTCTCATGGTGCTTGAATTCAGCCAGCTGCCCAACCCGATGATGCAGAAAGCCTATGATCTTTATAGCTTTAACGTCATCCCCCGCATGGGGCAGATGATCGCCAACGACCGCGACAGCTATCAGTACCTCGTGGAATCGATCCGCAACTTCCCCGATCAGGAAACCTTCTTGGGCATGCTGCGCACCGCGGGCTTCGGGCAGGCGAAGTACCGGAACCTGTCGCTGGGGATCGCGGCGCTTCATTCTGGTTGGAAGATTTAACCCATGCGCGGACCTCATAATATCTGGCGGTTGATCCGCACCGGTGCAACTTTGGAGCGGACCGGCGCGATGAATGTCGTGCTGGACGCCTTTGATGCAACGCCCGCATTACGCTTTGTCGCCAAGGCGCTTGGCAAACCGTTCAAGTTTCTGGGCTATGCCGGTGATCCGTCCATGCCGCCCGCGACCCGTGCGCTGACCGCGCTTGGCCCTGCCTACATCAAGTTCGGTCAGGTGCTCTCTACTCGCCCCGATGTTGTAGGCGACGAGCTGGCCGTGCAACTGCGCGTGCTGCAAGACAAGCTGCCGCCGTTTTCCATCGAACAGGCCAAGGCAGAAGTCGAAAAAGAGCTCGGCCTGCCGGTCGATGCGATATTCTCTGATTTTAGCGAGCCCGTCGCCGCTGCCTCTATCGCGCAGGTGCACCGCGCCACCATCGCCGAAACGCAGGAAGACGTCGCTGTCAAAGTGCTGCGTCCGGGGATCGAGAAAGCCTTTCGCAAGGATGTCGATGCCTTCTATCTTGCCGCGCGAATGGTCGAACTTTTCTCGCCCGGATCGCGCCGCCTGCGCCCGATGGAGGTGATCGAACATTTCGATGGTGTGGTGCGGGGCGAGCTGGACCTGCGGCTCGAATCCTCCGCCGCGTCGGAGTTTGCGGCGAACACCAAGGGTGATGCCGGCTTCCAACTGCCTGCGATCAAATGGGAATATTCTGCCCGCCGCGTCATGACCCTGGGATGGGCAGATGGCGTCCCGATGGGCGACAACGCCGCGATCGATGCCGCGGGCCATGACCGTGTGGCGCTTGGCGACCGCGTGTTGCAGCTGTTCCTGAACCACGCGCTGCGCGACGGGTATTTCCACGCGGATATGCATCAGGGCAATCTCAAGGTCGCGCCGAACGGCGATATCATCGCCTATGATTTCGGCATTATGGGCCACATCGATGAATACACCCGCCGCGTATATGCCGAGATCCTGTTCGGCTTTATTCGCAAGGATTACAAACGGGTGGCAGAGGTGCATTTCGAGGCGGGCTACGTGCCTGCCGACAAGGATGTCGACGAATTCGCCCGCGCCCTGCGCGCCGTGGGGGAGCCTATCTTTGGCATGGACGCGACCCGCATTTCGATGGCGCGGCTGCTGACCTACCTGTTCGAGGTCACGGAACGTTTCGGCATGGAAACACGGACAGAGCTGATCTTGCTACAGCGCACCATGGTCGTCGTCGAAGGCGTCGCCCGTTCGCTCAACCCGCATATCAACATCTGGGAAGTGTCGAACCCGATCGTGACGGACTACATCTCTAAATCCATCGGCCCCCGCGCCGTGATCAAGGATCTGAGCAAGACCGCGATGGTTCTCGCCCGTTTTGGCCCGCGTTTGCCTGCGCTTGTCGAAAACGCGTTGATCCGGCAGCAAGACGAAACGCCGCCACAACGTCCTGCATTCCGCCGGTGGATCATTCTTTCCGCTATTGTCGGGGCAGGGACGGCGACGGGGATTATCGCGATTTTACAGGCGCTCAGCTAGCGCCTGCCATTGACAGAGGGGCACGCTGCGGCCCATCTATCCGGCATGACGGATAATCCAGACGCTATACTGACGCAACTTCCCGCCCGCCTGAAGGCCGCGCGCACCGCTCAGGGCCTGAGCCTTGATGCGGTGGCCAAGCTTTCGGGCGTGTCGCGGTCCATGGTCAGCCAGATCGAACGCGGTGAAAGCAGCCCCACTATCGCCACCCTGTGGAACCTGACCCGTGCGCTACAGGTCGATTTCGCGGGCCTTCTGGACAGCGCGCCAACGCCCGCGCAGATCGAGGTTTTGCGCGCGGCTGAGGTGCCGACGATCAACAATCTCGGCTCCGGCTGCCGCATCCGCATCCTGTCGCCCCCCGAAGAGGCGGGCAAACACGAGGTTTACGAACTGTTGATCGACGCAGGCGGCATGCTGGACAGCCAGCCCCATACCCGCGGCGCGCGCGAGCATCTGACCGTGTCGCAAGGCACGGTAGAGTTACGCAGCGGTGATGCCGTCGGCACTGTCCACGCTGGCGACACGGCGCGCTATCCTGCAGATGTCCCGCACCGGATCGCTGCGACAGATGGTCCTGTGCGGGCTTTTCTGGTCGTGCAGGACGCCTGACCGTTTGGGCCACGGTGGGAAAATCCACGATATAGGAAAAAATCCGCTATAAGGGATTTCCTCTATTTCGGAATCTCTTCCAGTATGATAGAACTCGCCTGAGAAAAGGAGTTCTATCATGACCCACGCCTACCTAGATCACGTCAACGCCACCCTGTCCGGCATCGCCGCGGACGGTATGATGAAGCAAGAGCGCATGATCACCTCGCCCCAATCCGGTGAGATCACGGTGGGCGGGCGTCAGGTGATCAATCTTTGCGCAAACAACTACCTGGGGCTGGCAGACCACCCCGATCTCATCGCCGCGGCCCGTGACGCGATGGACCCCAAGGGGTTCGGCATGGCCTCTGTCCGCTTTATCTGTGGCACACAGGACATCCACCGCGAGCTGGAACAAAAGCTGGCGGCCTTCCTCGGGAAAGATGATTCCATCCTGTTTGCGGCTTGCTTTGACGCCAACGGCGGGCTGTTCGAGCCCCTGTTCGGGCCAGAGGACGCCATCGTCTCGGACAGTCTGAACCACGCCTCGATCATCGACGGCATCCGCCTGTGCAAAGCCAAACGCTACCGCTATGCCAACTCGGACATGGACGACCTAGAAGGGCAGCTCAAGCTCGCCCGCGAGGAAGGCGCGCGGTTTATCATGATCGCGACCGACGGTGTGTTCAGCATGGACGGCTATCTGGCGAAACTGCCCGAAATCACCAAACTGGCGGAGAAATACGAAGCGCTGGTGATGGTCGACGACTGCCACGCGACAGGCTTTATGGGACCGAAGGGGGAGGGCACGCCAGCGCACTTCGGGGTCGATGTGGATATCCTGACAGGCACCTTGGGCAAGGCGCTTGGCGGGGCCATCGGCGGCTATATCGCAGGGCCGCAGCCGGTGATCGACCTGCTGCGCCAACGCGCGCGGCCCTATCTCTTCTCGAATTCACTGCCGCCGTCGATTGTCATGGCCGGGATCAAGGCGCTTGAACTGGTCGAACAAGGGGATGATCGTCGCACGCAACTGTTCGAGAACGCGAAATACTGGCGCGAGGGGCTGACCAACCTCGGCTTTGACCTGCTGCCCGGCGAACATCCGATCATCCCCGTGATGCTGGGCGAGGCGCAGTTGGCGCAGGATATGGCAGCGCGCCTGTTCGAGGAAGGCGTCTATGTCAGCGGCTTTTTCTTTCCCGTTGTGCCTCGCGGTCAGGCCCGCATCCGAACCCAGATGAATGCCGCGCTGACCCGCGATGAGCTCGACCGCGCGCTCGAAGCCTTCAAGGTGGCGGGCAAAGCCTGTGGGGTTCTGTCATGAGCAACGAAATGAAGGCGCTGTGTAAGTCCGAGCCCCGCGAGGGACTGTGGATGACCCGCGCGCCGGTGCCGGAAATCGGGCCGGATGACGTGCTGATCAAGATCAACAAAACCGGCATTTGTGGCACGGATATCCACATCTGGAACTGGGATGAATGGGCGCAGAATACCGTGCCTGTCCCGCTGATCACCGGCCATGAATTTGCCGGAGAGATTGTGGAACTGGGCCGCAATGTCACGGATCTGACCATCGGGCAGCGCTGCTCGGGCGAGGGGCATCTGATCGGAAAAACCTCGCGCCAGTCGCGGTCCGGCAAGTTCCACCTTGATCCCGCCACGCGTGGTATCGGCGTGAATGAACAAGGTGCCTTCGCGCAATATCTGCGACTGCCCGCGTTCAATGTCGTCCCGCTACCCGACACGATCTCGGACGATATCGGAGCGATCCTCGACCCGCTTGGCAATGCGGTACACACCGCGCTGAGCTTTGATCTGGTGGGGGAAGATGTGCTGATCACCGGCGCAGGCCCCATCGGTATCATGGCTGCAGCGGTCGCCCGCCACGTCGGCGCACGTCATGTGGTGATCACGGACGTGAACCCCGCCCGGCTAGAGCTCGCCGCCAAGGTCGCCGATGTCGTCCCCGTCGACGTGCGTCACGAAGACCTTGCCGATGTCATCGCGCGGTTGAAGATGAAACAGGGCTTCGACGTCGGGATGGAGATGTCGGGCAATCAGGTCGCGCTGGATCAGATGGTAGAGGCAATGACCATGGGCGGGCGGATCGCGATGCTAGGCATCCCGCCGGGCAAATCGCCCGTCGATTGGTCGCGCATCGTGTTCAAGGCGATCACCGTCAAAGGGGTCTATGGCCGCGAGATTTTCGAGACGTGGTACAAGATGATCGCCATGCTGGAAAACGGCTTGGACGTGAGTGAGATCATCACCCATCGTTTTGACGTCGACGACTTCCAGACGGGGTTTGCGACGATGAAATCGGGAGCCTCTGGCAAAGTGGTGCTGGACTGGACCGGCGCGTGATGCGTCGGGGGCAGCGGTCGGGGGGAGCCCGTAGGGGCGCTGCCCCCGCAGCCTTTGGCTGCTCCCCCGGGATTTAGGCCAATTGGAAGCAGGCAAAACAAAAGCGCCCCCGGTGACGGGGGCGCTCTGCGGTTCTTTGATGCGCTGTGGGTCTTAGGCGACTTCGAATTCGAGCTCTTTGACCTGTTTGAACAGACCTGTATCACGCAGGTCTTTCAGCGCTTTCTCGGGCAGCGGGCCGTCAATATAGAGCAAGGCAATCGCCTCCCCTTTGGCGGTGGACCGGCCGAGGGTGAAGTTCGCGATGTTCACGTCGTTCGCACCCAGGGTCTGACCCAGCGTCCCGATGATGCCGGGCACGTCGTTGTTGGTGGTGTAAAGCATATGCGCACCAACTTCGGCTTCGATATTGATGCCTTTGATCTGGATGAAGCGTGGTTTGCCATCCGAGAACACGGTGCCCGCGATCGACCGTTCCCGTTTCTCGGTGACAACGGTAACTTTCACATAGCCGTCGAAGACACCGGATTTGTCCTGATTGGTGGTGCTGATCTGGATGCCTTTTTCGCGCGCAACAACGGGGGCGCTGACCATGTTCACGTCGGGGTTGGCACGTTTCATGATGCCCGCCACGACCGCGCAGTTCAGCGCGTTCAGGTTCATCTCGGACACCTGACCGTCGTAAAGGATGTTGATCGCCTTCACGGCTTCATCCGTCATCTGGCCAATGAAGGCCCCAAGGTGACCCGCCAAAGTGATCCACGGGCCCATGACCTTTGCCTCTTCGGCGGTGACGGACGGCATGTTCAGGGCGTTTGTGACGGCACCAGTCAGCAGGTAGTCGGACATCTGTTCAGCGACCTGAAGTGCCACGTTTTCCTGTGCTTCAGTCGTGGCGGCCCCAAGGTGGGGGGTGCAGACGACGTTGGGTAGGCCGAACAGCGGGTTTTCGGTCGCGGGTTCTTCCTTGAAAACGTCGAAGGCTGCGCCAGCGACATGGCCGGATTTCAGCGCTTCGGCCAATGCTTCTTCGTCGACCAGACCGCCGCGGGCACAGTTGATGATCCGCACACCTTTTTTGGTTTTCGCCAAGGCTTCCTTGGACAGGATATTTGCGGTTTGATCCGTGTAAGGCACGTGCAACGTGATGAAGTCTGCGCGCGCCAGGAGATCGTCCAGCTCGACTTTCTCGACACCCATCTTCTTGGCTTTTTCCTCGCTCAGGAAGGGGTCATAGGCCGCGACTTTCATCTTCAGGCCGCGGGCGCGATCGCAGACGATGCCGCCGATGTTGCCGGCACCGATGACGCCAAGGGTTTTGCCCGTAAGCTCGACCCCCATGAATTTGGATTTTTCCCATTTGCCGGCATGGGTGGAGGCCGATGCCTCGGGGATTTGGCGGGCAACGGCGAACATCATCGCAATCGCGTGTTCTGCAGTGGTGATCATGTTGCCGAAGGGGGTGTTCATGACGATGACACCCTTTTTCGAGGCGGCATCCTTGTCGATGTTATCGGTGCCGATACCGGCGCGGGCGATCACCTTGAGGTTGGTCGCATTGGCGAGGATCTTTTCGGTCACTTTCGTCGCGGACCGGATGGCGAGCCCGTCGTAATCGCCGATCACAGCGGCAAGCTTGTCCTTGTCTTTGCCAAGATCGGGTTGGAAGTCGACGTCAATACCGCGGTCTTTGAAGATTTGAACGGCGGCGTCCGAGAGTTTGTCGGAAATAAGCACTTTGGGGGCCATGATTGGCGCTCCTTTTTTGAATAGAAGGGGGGCGTGGGTTAGCCACCCGCCTGGCGTGATCGCCAAGCGGGGAACCCGAAATTAAGCGTTGATCTCGGCTTCGAAAGCCCATTCCAACCAAGGCAGCATGGCCTGGATGTCAGAGGTTTCGACGGTGCCGCCGCACCAGATCCGCAGACCGGCAGGGGCATCGCGGTAGGCGCCGATGTCCAATGCGACATCCTCGTCCGCGAGACGTTTCGCGACAGCTTTTGCGAAGGCTGCGCCGTCTGTGATCCGGTCGTCATTGAATTTCAGGCAGACCGATGTGTTCGACCGTGTCGCCGGATCAACCGCAAGGAATTCGATCCAGTCATGCGTGTCCACAAAATCCGTGATCGCTGCCGTATTCGCATCGGCGCGCGCGATCAGACCTTGCAGGCCGCCGACGGATTTCGCCCAATCAAGCGCCAGCAGGTAATCTTCAACGCAAAGCATCGAAGGGGTGTTGATCGTCTCGCCCTTGAAAATCCCGTCGATTAGCTTGCCACCTTTGGTCAGGCGGAAGATCTTGGGCAGGGGCCAAGCAGGCGTATAGTTTTCAAGCCGCTCGACGGCACGAGGGCTGAGGATCAGCATGCCGTGTGCTGCTTCGCCGCCCAAAACTTTCTGCCAGCTGAATGTCGTCACATCCAGTTTGTCCCACGGCAGATCCATAGCGAAGGCAGCCGATGTCGCATCGCATAGTGTCAGCCCCTTGCGGTCGGCAGGGATAACATCGCCCGTTGGGACGCGCACGCCAGAGGTTGTCCCGTTCCAAGTGAAGCACACGTCGTTGTCGTAGTTCAACGCCGACATGTCGACAATTTGACCATAATCCGCGGTATGTACCGTATGCTCGATCTTGAGCTGTTTCACGGCGTCGGTCACCCAGCCTGCGCCGAAGGATTCCCATGCGACCATTTCCGCAGGGCGTTCGCCGAGCAACGACCACATCGCCATTTCATAAGCGCCAGTGTCAGACGCCGGAACGATGCCGATCTTATAGTCAGCAGGCACGCCCAGAATTTCGCGGGTGGTTTCAATTGCTTCAAGCAATTTCGCTTTGCCCGGTGCCGCGCGGTGGCTACGCCCCAAAGGCGCGCTCGCAAGCTTGGTCAGGTCATAAACGGGGGGTTTGGCGCACGGGCCAGAGGAAAAACGCGGATTCGTGGGCCGCGAGGTCGGTGTCGTAATAGCCATGTAGCTACCCTTTCAGATAAGCGCCCTTCGTTGGGGAAGGGTGTCCCACGTGCTGGAATACGCGGGGCGAAAGGGCGCGGCAAGCCCCCAAATCAAGCAAGATTGATGCAAATGCTGGGTAATTAGCTGAACCGAGAGGTGATGTTTCCTATTGGAGACAACTTAGGGCGACGGCGCTTCGGTATTAACTTCATGTTCACCCGTGGCTGGCAGAACGGACGCCAATCTGATTCTGATGTTGAAGGACCTATGCCTGAACCGCCCGTGCGTCATATCTTGATCGTGGTTGAAAACCTACCAGTGCCGCTCGATCGCCGGGTTTGGCTGGAAGCGACGACTTTGGTCCGCGCAGGCTACCGAGTCTCTATCATTTCGCCCACGGGTCAGGGATGGGTTGCGCCATTTGAACGGCGCGAAGGCGTGGATATTTACCGGTACCCCGCTGCTCCTGAAACCGGAGGCGGCGCGGTTTCATATGCTAGGGAATATGCTAGCGCAATCTGGCATTGGTTTCGGCTTGCGCGGCGTATTTGGCGGCAAAACCCTTTTCAGGCGATCCACGGGTGCAATCCACCTGATCTGATCTGCCTTCTTGCCATGTGGTACCGACGCAAGGGTGTTTCTTATGTGTATGACCAGCACGATGTCTGCCCAGAACTTTTTGTCGCCAAGTTTGACAAACAAGGCGTAGGTTACCACGTCATGCGAAAGTGTGAATTGCTCAGCTACCGTGCTGCATCGGTGGTGATATCCCCGAATGAAAGCTTTCGCGAAATCGCGATGACACGGGGTGGCAAATGCCACGATGACATATTCGTTGTGCGCTCCGCTCCGAATCTAACAGATTTTACGCCCGGGCCAGGGTCGCAGAGGTATCGGCACGAGGGAGAGACGCTGCTTGGGTACGTCGGCGTGATCGGACAGCAGGAGGGAATGGATCTGTTGCTTTCCGCGGCGCTTCACCTTGTGGCCTCGGGCACGCGCGATATCCACTTTTTGATTATCGGCTTTGGTCCCTCATTGCCTGACATGAAACGTCAGGTCGATGACCTTGGGCTGACGGGTTACTTTACGTTCACCGGCGCACTTTATGGCCGCGCTTTGGTGGACGCTTTGAACACGATAGATGTTGGTCTTGCGCCAGATCCCTGCAATGCGATGAACGACATATCATCAATGAACAAGGTGGTTGAATACATGGCGCTGGGCAAACCGGTCGTTCAGTTCGACCTGACCGAAGGTCGGCGCACCGCCGAAACGGCCTCCCTCTACGCGGCTTCAAATGATCCGATTCGATTTGCCGATTGCATTAAACAGCTCATCGACGACCCGTCACTAAGAGCGGCGATGGGGAAGGCCGGGCGCGAGAGGGTCGTGAATGCGCTGGCATGGTCTTCGTCTGAACCGCATCTCTTGGCGGCATATACGCGGCTTTGTGACAAGCGCCTGCGCTGAGTGGCCGGCGCAAACCATAGTTTACCGTAAATTACATCATGCAGTGGAACGGGTTTATCGCCGTCTTCGTGGTTGGAACACGTCATGATGAACGGCTTTTCTACACAGTCATTCAAATTGGATGTTTTTCCTTAACCCCGTAGTAAGCCTGTCCCCATAACCATTGATGCATCGACCTTTCCCCTGGCCTGAGCCGCAGAAGGAGTTTCCGGTGCATCATACAAATGTCTTTAAACGCCAAGCCCATCCACGCGTGAACACCCTGCGGCGAAGCGATCTGCATCGGGAGCTTTATCGTCTATATGGCAAGCGCTGTTTTGACATCGTCTTTTGCATTTTATCTGCACCGATCGTGGTTCTCGTGATCTGCCTTCTTGCCTGTCTTGTGGCAGCAACTGGGCAGTCTCCGTTCTTCACCCAGGAACGCGTCGGTAAAGATGGGCGGGTCTTCAAGATGTGGAAGCTGCGAACAATGCATCCCCACGATCCACACTCGCTAAGAGACTATTTAGAACAAAATCCAAAGGCCAGGGATGAATGGCGACAAGACCAGAAGCTGCGCCACGATCCCCGTGTCACAACGGTGGGCCGGTTCTTGCGCTGCACGTCACTGGATGAACTACCCCAGTTCGTTAACGTGCTGAGAGGAGAGATGAGTCTCGTCGGACCCCGACCCATGTTGGTGTCTCAAAGGGGGCTTTATCAGGGTGACCACTACGAAAGAATGCGGCCGGGGATCAGTGGGAACTGGCAGGTTTCATCCCGGAACAGAGCAAGGTTTTCAGAGCGCGCAGAGTTCGACACGCACTACTTCAGCGCCCTGTCACTGTCCGAGGATTTGCGCATACTAAGGGCAACCGTGGGTGTCGTATTGCGGGCGACGGGGTGCTGAAGCTGGCGACGATTGATCGCGGGCCTGCCCTGAGTGTCGTGATCGTCAGCTACAACACGCGGGAATTGACGCTTAGGGCGATTGAAACGCTGTATGAACACACGCAGTTGACTCAATTTGAGTGTATTGTTTGGGATAACGCCTCCTCTGACGGTTCGGCAGACGCGATAGCTGCGGCGTTTCCGCAGGTCCGGCTGGTCCGCTCGGCGCAGAATTTGGGCTTCGCGCGCGCGAATAATCTTGCCGCGCAGCAGTGTTGTTCCGATTATTTACTGTTGCTGAACCCTGATACCGAGCTTCATACCGATGCGGTCGATCAACTCATCGCCTTTGCGCGCGAAAATCCGCAGGCGGGGATATGGGGTGGGCGCACCATTTTTGCTGACGGGTCGCTTAACATCGCGTCTTGTTGGGCGCGGCCCACTGTGGCCAGCCTGTTGTTCAAAGCGACCGGGCTCAGCACTGCTTTTCCGCGCAGCGCGGTGTTTAACCCCGAAGCCTATGGGCGCTGGCCGCGGGATTCTGTGCGCCCTGTCGATATCGTTGTGGGGTGTTTTCTGTTGATCGACCGTTCCTTGTGGCATCAACTGGGCGGCTTTTCGGAGAAATATTTCATGTATGGCGAGGATGCCGATCTTTGCCTGCGCGCGATTCACTTAGGGTATCAGCCGCTGATCACGCCGAAGGCGCAGATCGTGCATCATGTCGGGGCCTCTACCACGGTGACAGAGGCAAAGGCGATCGCGGTGATGACGTCGCGCGCTTCATTGGTCCGCGATCACTGGCCTGCGTGGCAACAGGGGGCGGGGGTCTTTCTGATGTGGCTTTGGTCGGCGCTTCGGTATTTGGCTACGCGGCCGTTCGTGGCTTCGCGCGATGCGCAAAGACGGGCGCGGGCGGCGCATTGGGCGGCGGTCTGGGCCGCCCGCAAAACATGGTTGCGGGGGTATGATCAAGCATAGCGTTGCAACAGTTCCTTCGCCCAAAGCGTCGGAGAATACCGTTCGACATCGTGGATACGCGCAGGGTCAAAACGCCCCAAGTAGCCAGAGGTGACAGAGAAGGTCGAGCGGCGGGAATAGATCAGGTGATCACAACGCGACAATTGCCACATGTCGATCAGGGCATTTTCCGCCTCTTGCAGCGGGTTGCATGTTGTATCCGGCCCATGCAAACGCGCGCCGGCAGGGGCTAGCCGTTTGGGATGGGTTATGACCCTGTCGAACGCACGCTTCAAACGATCCTCGATTTCGGCACTGTCCGTCGCAAGAAAGACAGTTGCGGTCGGATGGCGGGCTTTTAGCTGTTCCAGGGTCTTTAGCACCGGGCCAAGCGGGATTTTTCGATCGGTGAACCTGATATGAACCCCGATGCTTGGCAGTTTTGCCGTGGGGCGCATTTGCGATAGCGCATTGCGGACCCGTGCGTTGGGGGTAAAATAGCGGCCAAGATAATTGGCGAAAACCTCGCGCTCCCCCCGTTTGGCAAAGCGTGCATCCCGGCGCAGGTGTTGTCGCATGCGGCCCAGCTTTGGCAGGTAAGACCAATAGACCGCCACCGCCTGAGACTGGTCCAGCCGCTTGAGGTCCACGCAAAGCCGCCGATAGCCCCAGGGGTTTGAGTGTGACCGCGGCATATAGGTGTCGATCATGTCTTGGGGCTGGCGATGCAGATTGCCAGCCCAGATCGCGGGGCAAACATCGGCCCCGTCATCCATTGTGGCACCCTCAATCGCTTCGTCCCCGATCGGAGACTGGAATAGCAGCGGATAAGCGTTTTCACCAAGCGGCGCATAGCTGCCGTCGCGCCAGTCGATCACGGGCTTGCGGTCGGAGAGATCAGCGTAAACCAGACCCGAGATCGCAGACAGGATGCGGTTGCCCAATCCGCCCTTTCCCTTGATCACCAGTGTTTTTGATTGCATCCGTCGATACACACCCTCCGCTCATCGTTTGACGCTCACCATCGCGCAGATGTCTTTCCAAAGTCTTAACCGGCCTAAGGCAGACACCGGAATCCGCATCGAAATCGAATAAAATCCATATCACCGCTTGACCTTCCATTAACTGGAAGCCCTATCTGAGGTGCAAGACACCCCAAGGAGACGGCTGATGGGCGATGTAGTTGCGATAAATTTTGGAATTGGCGGTATGAATTGCGCCTCTTGCGTGGGGCGGGCCGAGACCGCGCTTGGGCGCGTGGAGGGTGTGCAGGACGCCCGCGTGAACCTCGCCTCGGAAACGGCGTCGCTGCAGGTGGCATCGGGTTTCGACCCCAAGGACGCCGTCGCCGCACTTGCGACCGCAGGCTACCCCGCCACCGTGCAAACGCGGCGCTATGCCATTGAAAACATGTCCTGTGCATCCTGCGTCGGGCGAGTCGAACGCGCCTTGGCGGCCGTGCCGGGTGTGGTCGATGTCAGCGTCAACCTCGCCCGGGAAGAGGCCGTGGTGCAGTCGCTTACCGCAGAGCCGGATGCCGCCATTGTGCAGGCTGCGCAAGCCGCGGGCTACCCCGCCACCCCTGTGACGGACACCGCATCTTCCCCCGCGCCGGACCGCAAGGTTGAAGAAGCCGCGCATCTTAAACGTATGACGCTGCTGGCCGCGGCGCTGACCCTGCCGGTGTTTGTGCTCGAGATGGGCGGCCATATGATCCCCGCGTTCCACCATTGGGTGATGTCGACGCTGGGTCAGCAGCTGAGCTGGTCGATCCAGTTCGTACTGACCACCATCGTTCTGGCATGGCCCGGGCGGCGCTTTTTTGTCACCGGCGTACCAGCGCTGTTGAAACGCACGCCTGACATGAACTCTCTGGTGTTTCTGGGGGCCACGGCGGCATGGGGCTTTTCCACCGTGGCGCTGTTCTTGCCACAGTTGCTGCCCGCCGGTGCGCAAGCGGTCTATTTCGAAGCCGCCGCGATGATCGTCACGTTGATCCTGCTGGGGCGCACGCTAGAGGCGCGGGCCAAGGGCCAGACCGGGCAAGCGATCCGCAAGCTGGTCGGGCTGCGCCCCAAAACCGCGCGGGTAGAGCGAGACGGCAACGTGTCAGAGGTTGCGATCGACGCGATCACCGTCGGCGATCTGATCCATGCGCGCCCCGGTGAAAAGATCGCGGTCGACGGGACCGTGACACGTGGCAGTTCCTATGTCGATGAAAGCATGATCACCGGCGAACCCGTGCCCGTCGAAAAACTGCCCGACACGCGTGTGGTCGGGGGGACGGTGAATGGCACCGGCGCGCTGGTCTACCGCGCGACCCATGTGGGCGCGGACACGACCCTGTCGCAGATCGTGCGCATGGTCGAGGACGCCCAAGGCGCCAAGCTGCCGGTGCAGGATATGGTTAACCGCATCACCATGTGGTTCGTGCCCGTCGTCATGGCGATTGCCGCGGCCACTTTCCTTGTCTGGCTTGCGTTCGGGCCGCAGCCGTCCTTGGGGCACGCTCTGGTGGCAAGCGTCGCGGTGCTGATCATCGCCTGCCCCTGTGCGATGGGGCTGGCCACGCCGACCTCTATCATGGTGGGCACAGGGCGAGGGGCCGAGATGGGCGTGCTGTTCCGCAAGGGGGCCGCGCTGCAGGTCTTGGCCGAGGTCGATACCATCGCGCTTGATAAAACCGGCACGCTGACCGCCGGTCGGCCTGAGGTGACGGATCTGGATGTCTTCAACGGCTGGTCGCAGGCCGATGCGTTGCGGCTCGTTGCGTCGGTCGAGGCGCAGTCAGAGCACCCGATTGCCAGCGCCATCCTGCGCCATGCCGAAACACAGGGGCTGTCGCTGGCAGCGGTAACCTCTTTTGCCTCGCAAACCGGCCACGGTGTACGCGCCGAGGTCGAGGGGCATCGCGTGCTTATCGGGGCGGACCGTTTCATGCAGGCCGAAGGGGTCTCTCTCGCCGCGGCAGAGGGGCGGTCGGCAGCATGGGGGGCAGAGGGCAAGACACCGCTTTTCGCCGCCGTGGATGGGGCGCTTGTCGCGATGATCGGCGTCGCCGACCCGATCAAGGAAACGACGCCCCAAGCGTTGGAGGCACTGCACGAAGCGGGGCTGAAAATCGCGATGATCACCGGCGATAATAAGGCGACGGCGCAGGCCATTGCCGACCGTTTGGGGATCGATACCGTGGTCGCCGAAGTGCTGCCCGACGGCAAGGTCGCCGCGCTGGAGGACCTGCAACAGGCGGGCCACAAGGTCGCCTTTGTCGGGGACGGGATCAATGATGCGCCCGCGCTGGCGGGGGTCGACGTGGGTATCGCCATCGGTACCGGAACGGATGTCGCCATCGAAGCGGCCGACGTTGTGTTGATGTCGGGCGATCTGCAAGGGGTGGTGAACGCCCTGCACATCAGCCAGCACACCATGCGCAATATTCGCCAGAACCTCTTCTGGGCCTTTGGCTATAACGCGCTGCTGATCCCCGTTGCAGCCGGTGTGCTCTATCCGCTGTTCGGCGTGCTGCTGTCGCCCGTGCTTGCCGCCGCCGCCATGGCGTTGTCGAGCGTCTTTGTCCTGTTCAACGCCCTGCGCCTGCGGTGGATCGCCGCCGCAGCAACCGCCTAATTCAACGAAAGGAGACGTCCATGAACATCGGTGACGTGTCGAAAAGCGCAGGTCTGCCTGCCAAGACCATCCGCTACTACGAAGACATCGGTCTGATCACGCCCGCGCGTGACACCAACGGGTATCGCAGCTTTTGCGACAGCGACGTGCATAAGCTGACGTTTCTGGGCCGTGCGCGGGCCTTGGGCTTCACGATCGAGAATTGCCGCGACCTGCTGGCGCTTTGGGATGATCAGGATCGCGCCAGCGCCGATGTCCGTGCCATCGCCCAGCAACATTTGGCGCAGATCGAAAGCAAGATCGCGGACCTGCAAGATATTCGTCAGACCTTGACCCATCTGGTGCATGAATGCGCTGGCGATGACCGCCCCGACTGCCCGATCTTGCAACGGCTTGAAAAGCTGTAGTGCGCGTGTCTACCGGCGCAGCAGGTAGATATCCATGATCCAGCCATGGGCGGCGCGGGCCTCTGCCCGTGTTGCGATGATGCGGTCGCAGACCTGATCCAGCGGGCCCGCGATGCGACGCTCGTTCGGCATGCCGGCATAGGCGGTCCACCAGATGTGGACGTCGCTGTGCTGCCGCAACACCTCGAAGGCGCAGGTGCCGTCCAGCATGACGGCAATCGTATCCACACCCTGCGGCCAACCATGATCGCGCAGCTGCCGACCGGTGGTGATCGTGACGGGATTACCGATGGTGTTCAGCGGGATCGCATGGCCCGCCGTCAGTACCTGAAGAGAGGTAATCCCCGGCACGACATCGACGGTGAGTGTGACGGCCTTTTGCAACCGCTCCGCAATGCGCAGGGTGCTGTCATACAGCGACGGATCCCCCCAAACGAGAAAGCCGACACGGCCGCCTTGGGGCAGGGTGCGCTGCATCTCGGCCAGCCAGACCTGTGCAATGGCATCATGCCAATCGTGGACGCCCGCGTGATAATCAGGGTTGGCGGCGTCGCGTTTGGGCAGGGTGAATTCGTGAATTTCAGGCCCGTCCGACCGCAGCACCTGGGCGCAAATCTCGTGCCGCAGGCCGGCCAGATCATCCTTGCCCGCGCCCTTGGACGGAATCAGGATCACATCGCAGGCATTCAGCGCGTCGATGGCTTGTAATGTAAGGTGTTTGGGATTGCCGGACCCGATGCCGATCAGTGAAAGCGTAAACATCTTGAGGCTCCGGCAGGGGGTGACGCGGCCCGCAGAGTAGGGGGCCGCGTCGGGTCTTGGATTATTCAGCGGCAGTCTGTGTCAGACGTTTGGTGAACAGCGCGCTGCCTGCGAAATCGCGCAGGGTTTTCGCGGCGGCGAGCACGGCCAGATCCACCAGAGGCTCGATCAGGATGACCATCATATAGGCCCCGCCAAAGCTCGCCACAGCGGCGATGTTGCTGGCGGCAAAGCCCTGACCGTAGATGGCCCAGAACGCCACCCAGCCCACAACGCCCGCCTGAAACGCGGTCGACAGCTTGAGCGCTTGAACATAGGTCAGATCAACATAGGCGGTGTTGGGCGCGATGATGCGTTTGGCCAGCGCCGAGACCATGAACAAGGGCACCAGCAGCGTGGTGACGTTCATCGTGTATTGCGGCAGGTCGATGGGGGCAAAGAACACGCCCTGCGCCAGCAGACCAAGCGCCAGACCCGCAGCCGCAGGGGCCACGCCGAACAGCAAGAACAGGGTCGACCCGAGGATCAGGTGCACTTCGCTCACGCCCACGGGGAAATGCGGGAAGACCTGAAAAAAGACAAAGGTCAGCGCGGTGGCCACCATGGCCCCGCCCGCAAAAGGCACGACGCCTTTCTCACGGACAGAGTCCATTGCAGTTTTCGCGGTATAGGCCGCAGCACCGGCGGCGGTGCCATAGGACAGGACCAGCTTGGCGCCGGTCACGACTTCGGGTTCGATATGCATATTCAGGTCTCCTTACCGTCTTCCCCGACGGCATAATGTGAAAGCCGCCCCGGGGGGCAGCCAGTTGGATCGGGGATCATCCCCATGACGGCAGGTCTCCTGACTTTGTGCGTCCATGCGTGCCGCGCCTTCCCAGGCGGTGTGGCCCAGTGGCAATGCGGGTTGCTCTTCACTTACAGGTGCGGGGGCAGTTCCGGATTTGGCACCTTTGCTTTGGCACCGCACCGTATTCCCTTTTCACCCCGATTGCCCGAAGGCGCACGGGGAACCGTCCGGAATAGGTGGTCATTTTAGGGCAGGTTTTGTCAAGTCATCTATTCGGTCAACGGCCCGTAAAGGATCAGCGCAGGCGCTGACGTTGCGGGATCCAGCGGTAGATGGGCAAGGCTTTCCACGGTGTGGCGGCTCAGTTTTTGATCGGGGGTCGATACCGCCTCTGCCAGCAGGGCAGGGGTCGAGGGGGGCAAGCCCGCCTCGATCAGCCGCGCGGCGAAACCCGCAAAGGTGCGGCGGCCCATGTAGACGACCGTGGTCGCCGTAGGGTCGGCCAGCGCCGCCATGTTCAGATCTTCGGGCAAGGCACCCGATTCGCCGTGGCCGGTGATGAATTGCACCCGCCGTGCGGTCAGCCGCCGGGTCAGCGGGATCATCGCCGCCGCCGCCGCCGAAGACGCCGCCGTGACGCCCGGGATGATCTCGAAGGCGACGCCTGCCGCTTTCAGCGCGGTCAGCTCTTCTTCAAGCCGGCCAAACACGCCCGCGTCCCCGCTTTTCAGCCGCACCACCCGCGCGCCGGTCAATGCGTGTTCGACCAGCAGGCGGCTCACGTGATCCTGCTTCGGAGACAGCCGTCCGGCGCGTTTGCCCACCCCGATCAGATCCGCCTCGGGCGAGACATGTTCAAGGATCGGACCCGCCGACAGATCGTCGAACAGAACGACTTCGGCCTCTTGCAACCGCTTTACCGCCTTCACGGTCAGCAGCTCGGGATCACCCGGACCGGAGGAGACGAAAGAGACAAAACCGCTCATGACGCCCCCGCGATCAGGTGAAAGAAGGTGCCCGTCGCGTGGCCGCGGCGCGAGCCTGTCTCGGGCACTTCGGCCCCATTGGCATCGACCACCCGCGCCAGCGGCGTGTCTGGTTGCGACAGGATCGTAGAATAGTGGAATTCATGCCCGCGCAACCGCGCGCCCGCGTCATAGCCGGGGCCGGGTTCGTTCAGCGTGGCAAGCCGGTAGCCCAGATGCATCTTGCGCTTCTCATAGCTGGTTTCCAGCCCCAGCAGCCCCGCCATCTGGTGCCGCACGCCTTCCTTGTCGACCAAACCGGCCCCCATCGCCATATAGCCCCCGCATTCCCCATGCACCGGGCGCGTCGTGGCGAACTTTTGCAGGCCGTCGCGGAACTGCGCGGCAGCGGCAAGGCGACCGGCATGCAGCTCGGGATAGCCGCCGGGCAGCCAGCAGATGTCGGCGCTGTCGTCCGGTGCCTCATCCGCCAGCGGCGAGAAGGGCAACACCTGCGCACCCGCGGCGATCCAGTGGTCCAGCAAATGCGGATAGATGAACGAAAACGCGGCGTCTTTGGCCAAAGCGATCCGTTGACCGGGGGGCGGGGGCAACACATCTGGCCCGTCGGGAATACTGCGCCCTTGGGCGGCAGAGACGATCAGATCAAGATCGATATGCTGCGCGATGAAATCACCTGCCGCATCCAGCAGCTTCATCAGCTCGGGCTGCTCCTCGGCCTGCACCAGACCCAAGTGGCGTTCCGGCAGCGTGACCGATCCCTGTCGGGGCAGCGCGCCCAGAACGGGGATGCCGACCTGCTCCATCCCCAGACGCAGCAGGGCCTCGTGACGGGGGCTGGCGACCTTGTTCAGCACCACACCCGCGACATGCACATCCGGGCGCATCGTCTTGAACCCAAGGGCGGTGGCCGCAGCCGATTGCGCCTGACCCGATACATCCAGCAGCAACACCACCGGCCAGCCCGTCATGGCAGAGATATCGGCGCTCGCCCCGTTCGAGGTTTCCCCCGGTTGCGCCACACCATCAAACAGCCCCATTGACCCTTCGATCAGGGCCAGATCGCCGCCATGGGCGGTGCCGATCAGATTGCACAACACACCCGATCCCATGGCCCAGCTATCGATATTATAGGACGACCGCCCGCAGGCCGCGCGGTGAAAGCCGGGGTCGATGTAATCCGGCCCGCTCTTGAACGGGCGCACGTCGACGCCGCGCCGGCTGAGCGCGTTCAACAGGCCCAGCATCAAGGTGGTCTTGCCCGTGCCCGACGCCGGGGCCGAGATCATCAGGCCCTTGGGCAGTTGCATTGTCTCGATCATTCTGTGCCCTCGGGAAAGCGCGGCTCTGTGCCGACGGGGCGGAAGCGGCGGTCGTAATCGCCAGCGTACAGACAGCTTTCGCGGAACTCCTCTGCCGTCAGCGCGCGGCCTACAAGGATCAACGCCGTGCGCCCGCGTTCGCCGTCGGTGGCGTCGATCACGCTGCGCAAGGTCGCCCGCACCACCCGTTGATCCGGCCAGCTTGCGCGCCAGACGATGGCGACGGGGCAGTCCTCTCCGTAATGCGGGGTGAGCCGCGCGACCACATCATCCAGCACATGCACCGACAGGTGGATCGCCAGCGTGGCACCCGTGGCGGCAAAATTCTCGAGCGTTTCACCCTCGGGCATGGCCGACGCCCGCCCCGAGGTCCGCGTGAGAACAAGCGACTGCGCCACACCGGGCAGCGTCAGCTCGTTCCCCAAAGCGGCGGCGGCAGCGGCAAAGGCGGGCACGCCGGGGGTGATGTCATACTCGATGTCCAGCTCGCGCAAGCGGCGCAGCTGCTCGCCCATGGCGGACCAGACCGACAGATCACCCGAATGAAGCCGCGCCACATCCTGCCCCGCATCATCGGCGGCCTTGATCTCTGCCATGATCTCGTCCAGCGACAGCGACGCGGTGTTCACGATCTTCGCATCCGCAGGGCAGTAGGACAGCAGCTCAGACGGGACCAGCGATCCGGCATACAGACACACAGGGCAGGCCGCGATCAGGTCGCGCCCCCGCAGGGTCAGCAGATCAGGGGCACCGGGGCCCGCGCCGATAAAGTGAACAGTCATGGGGCAATTCCTTCCGCGATAGCTACGGTGGCCATGCCATTGGGGCTGGTCACACGCAAGGTCGTCAATTTGGCACCGCGACCGGCAACGCGCAATGCGGCGGCCTCGGCAAGTGATCCGGTCCCGAACCGCGCCTGCACGCGCGGTGACACGGTACGCGTCGGGATGTCTGCGATATCGGCTTCCGACAGTTCGATCAGCGGCAATCCCAGACTATCGGCAAAGCGCCGTAGCGCCGGTGTTACCTTGATCGCGAGGGTCGCGAGCGTGTCCGGCGTGCGCCGCGTCAGCGCAAGGGCCGCGTGTAAATCCGTCTCGGTCGCATCCGCGCGCAATCCTATGCCCGCGACGATCATCGGGTCACGCTCCATTGCAGTTGCGGGCGGCTGGGGTGCCAGCCCTGCATGGTCCCCAACGGGGCCGCCTGCGCCAAGTCGATCCGTAGCAATTGCCCGCCGTGGATCCCATGCCAGCGGATCAGCAAGGCTTGGGTTTCAAGCGCCACCGCATTCGCCACCAGCCGCGTGCCCGGCGTGATCCTGTGCCAGATCGCCTGCAAGACATCCTCTGACGCGCCACCACCCAGAAAGACCGCTGCGGGCAGGGGCAGATCGGCCAGCGCATCGGGGGCCGTGCCCTGCACGCAGCGCATCCGACCCGCCAGACCAAAGCGGCGAGCGTTCTCGGTGATATTTTCGCAGCGGCTTTCGCGCGGCTCGATTGCAATGGACTGCGCGTGCGGCGCGGCCAGACACCATTCAACAGAGACAGAGCCCGACCCGCCCCCCACATCCCACAGCAGCTCCCCCGCGCGGGGGGCCAGCGCGGCCAGCGTCAACGCGCGCATGGGTGATTTGGTGATCTGGCTGTCATGGGCAAAAAGCGCCTCGGGCCGTCCGGGCGCGTGGCTGATACCCGCGCTACCCGACACCGCAATCGCCACCACCACAGGGGCGGCAATGTCGCTCAGGTCAAACGTCGCGGCATCGGCCGCGCGCGCGATTTCACGCGGACCGCCAAGCGCCTCCATCACCGTCAGGCGGGACGCGCCGAAACCCTGCGCGGTCAGATAGTCTGCCAGCGCCGCAGGGGCCGCACCATCGCGCAACGTGCAGATCAGCCGCGCACCGTCGGCCAGATGGGGCAACAACACCTCGAACGGGGCAGCATGCAGGCCAAGGGTCGTGACCTCCTCCAACCGCCAGCCAAGCCGCGCGGCGGCGAGCGTCATGCAGGACGGCGCGGGAAAGCAGCGCCATTCCGACGGGTCCAGCACCTGCGCCAGCGAACCGCCCACGCCGTGCCAGAAAGGATCACCCGAGGCGAGCACCACAAGCGCACGCCCGCGATGTTCCAACACCGGCTCTACGCTGAACGGCAACGGCCATTCGCGCCCCCGCGCGCCCGCGTCACAAAGCGCCAGATGCCGCGCCCCGCCAAAGATCACATCGGCCTCTGCCAGCGCCTTTCGGCTTGCATCGGTCAGCCCAGCAAGGCCATCTTCGCCCAGACCGATCAAGGTCACCCAAGCAGCAACAGGATCAGCCATGACGCGCACCCTCATTCTTGGCGGCACGACAGAGGCCTCCAGCCTCGCGCGCGCGCTGGCCGACCGTGGCGATGATGCGCTGTTCAGCTATGCCGGACGCACGGCCGCCCCCGTGGCGCAGCCGCTGCCCACCCGCGTGGGTGGCTTTGGCGGCGTGGCCGGATTGCTCGATTTCATCGCACAAAATAACATCACCCGCGTGATCGACGCGACCCATCCCTTCGCCGCGCAGATGAGCCGTAACGCCCATGCCGCCAGCACGCAGGCAGGCATCCCGCTGGCCGCTTTTGAGCGTGCCCCGTGGGCCGAGACCGCCGCCGACAATTGGACCCATCTGCCAAGTATCGAAGCCGCCGCCGCCGCGCTGCCGCAGGTGCCGACGCGGGTCTTTCTGGCCATCGGCAAGCAGGCGCTGTCCGTCTTTGCCAACCATCCGCAGCACCATTATCTGCTGCGGCTGGTGGACCAGCCCGCCGTGCCGCTGCCCTTGCCGCACACGACCGTGACCCTCGCCCGCGGACCCTTCGACGTGGCCGGAGACATCGCCCTGCTGCGTGACCATGGGACCAAGCTGATCATCGCCAAGAACGCCGGCGGCACGGGGGCCGAGGCCAAGCTTATCGCCGCGCGCGAGCTGGGGCTGCGCGTGCTGATGATCCAGCGCCCCGCGGTGCCCCCCCGCACCACATTTGCGCGGCTCGACGATATCCTGGCGTGGCTTGATCATACGACGGACCGTGGCGTGTAGATATGTGTCCCGACGCGGCGGGTATCGGCGTTACCCACGATCACAACCGTGCGCATATCGGCCATCTCCGGCGTCGCTTCGGCCAGCGTGACGGTGCGCAATGTCTCGTCCGGGTGGCTGACGTTGCGCGCGAAAGAGATCAAGGTCTCCGGCCCGCAGGCCTCGCGCAGAATATCAAGCGCGGTGGCGAACTGATGCGGCCGTGAGGCCGAGCGCGGGTTGTAGAACGCCATGGCGAACCCCGCTTCCCCCGCCAGCCGCAGCCGTTTTTCGATCAGCGACCAGGGTTTCAGATTGTCCGACAGGTTGATCGCGCAGAAATCATGCCCCAGCGGTGCCCCCAACCGCGCCGCCGCCGCGAGCATCGCGGTGATGCCGGGCAGGACGCGAATATCGATTGCAAGCCAGTCTTCCGGGCCTTTCTCCAACGCCTCGAACAGGGCAGAGGCCATGGCAAAAACCCCCGGATCGCCCGAAGACACCACCACCACACGCCGCCCCGCCGCCGCCATTTCAAGCGCATGTGCGGCGCGGTCCAGCTCTACCCGGTTATCACTTTCATGCAGGGTCAGCCCGTCGCGCGGGGCAATCCGGCGCACATAGGGGATGTAGCCGACAATATCGGTCGCCGCGTCCACGGTGGCGCGCACCTCGGGCGTGACCAGCGCCTCGTCCCCGGGGCCAAGGCCGACAACGCGCACCCAGCCGGTCATGGTCGCCGTCCCTGACCATGCACGATCGCGATCGAGAAATAGGGCACGTCGGCCGGGACTTCCGTCAGCTTTTGCACCGTCTGCCCCGCCATCGTGCCTTTCTCGACCAGCCATGCGTCCTGCAAGCGGCCCGCCTTGGTCAAAGCGCGCTTCAACTTATCAAGGTTGCGGCCGATCTTCATCACCACTAGCGCATCGGTATTGGCGGCCCGCGTGGCCAGCTCTTCCTCGTCCAGCGTGGCCATGAGCACGGTCAGCACATCATCGCCCCAGGTGATCGGATGCCCCGTGGCCGTCCAGCAGCCTGACATGCCGGTTATGCCGGGCACGATCTCGACCTCGGCGCGGCCCTGAAGGCGGCTGTGCAGATGCATGAACGACCCGTAAAAGAACGGATCCCCTTCACAAAGCACGATCACATCTTCACTCTGCGCAAGGTCGGTCAAACGGTCAGCCCAATCGTCGTAGAAGGCCGACAGCAGACGGTTATACTCGGGATCGCTGAAGTGGATCTCTGTCGTGACGGGGTATTCCATCGCATGCTCCACCGCCGTCTCGGCGATGATGCCGTCCACGATGGTGCGGGCCTGCCCGCGCCGTCCGGGTTTGCGGAAAAACGCGACGTGCTGCGCGCCGGTCAGCAGGCGGTGCGCCTTGACGCTCATCAATTCGGGATCGCCGGGGCCAAGCCCGATGCAAATGACCTTGCCCATCGTTATTCCTTCCACGTGGCCAGCGCGTTCACCGCCGCCACTGTAATCGCCGAACCGCCCAAACGCCCCTGCACGATCATCGACGGCACGGGCAAATCCTGCATCAACGCCTCTTTCGATTCCGCCGCGCCGACAAAGCCGACGGGGCAGCCGATGATCGCCGCAGGGCGCGGGCAGTCGGGATCTTCGAGCATATTCAGCAGGTGGAACAGCGCCGTGGGCGCGTTGCCGATCGCCACCAAGGCCCCCGCCAGATGCGGCCGCCACAGTTCAAGCGCCGCGGCAGAGCGTGTGTTGCCCATCTGCTGCGCCAGCTCTGGCACCTTGGGGTCGCGCAGGGTGCAGATGATCTGGTTGTCAGCGGGCAATCGCGTGCGGGTGATCCCTTCGGACACCATATGCGCGTCACATAAGATCGGCGCGCCGTCCGCCAGCGCCGCCCGTGCAATCTGCGCCATGTTTTCAGAAAACTGTACGTGCTTTTCCAGCCCGACCAGACCGGCGGCGTGGATCATCCGAACGGCGACACGTTCCTCATCGGGGGTGAACCGCGCCAGATCGGCCTCGGCGCGGATGGTGGCAAAGCTTTCCAGATAGATCGCGGCACCGTTGGTCTCGTAGGTGTGGGGCACTCAAAGCCTCCTGTCTTGAATTTGGGTCACTGTCAGCGGCGCGCTTTGCGGCGGATCGCCTGCGCGCCCGTGGCGGATAAGGGTGAAATGCCCGTCATGGCTGGCGGTCAGCGTGACGGGGGCAGGGGCGGGATGGGCGCAGCCTTTGGCACAGCCCGAGATATGGATCGTGTCGTCGCTGTCTGGCGACAGATGCGCGGCGATGGCGCGGGCGGCATCGCGTGTGTCCGACAAAGCCTGACGGCAGCCGGGGGCACCGGTGCAGACCTGCACGCGGCGGCGCGGATCGCGGGCGTCGGTGATGAAATCGGGTAGCGGAGCCGAGGGGGTGACCCCTTCGATCAACACCATGCGCCAAGGGGTCAGCCGCAGTGCACCAAGCTCCGCCAACTGCGCAAAGCTTTCCGCCGTGGTCTGGCCAAATGCAAACCCGAGAAGCGTGCCTTGCGGGGTCACACCCGGCTCAGGGACGGGCGCAGCGGGAAGGGGGGCGGTTTCAGCGCCCACCGGAGCCCCCCGCGTCGCGATATGCGCCGCCATGCGTCCCCGTCCGTCGGTCACGCCACCGGTGTCCAGAAACCAGCGGGCCAGCGTCAGTGCGGCATCTGCGGCAGTCTCAACGCGCACCGACTGCCCCACCTCTGCCCCGTCCGCCCGGCAGATCAGGCCAGCAGCGCTACGTTCGATCCGGATGTCGGCGGAGGTGCGCGTCAGCACAGGCCGCGCCCCGCAATCGATCGCAAAGCCGAACTTGCTGGGCAGGTCGGGCGCGTCTTCGCTGGAAAGCGCACGGGCCAGTGCTTGCGCCACGCGGTGGCTGTCGTCCCCATCCTGCCAGAACGGCGTCACGGTGATATTGCGCCGCGCCTCTGCCGCCAGATCGGCATCGACAAGGCCAATCTCGCGCAGCCCGTCGACCAATGCGGCATGGCTATCCGTTGTCACCCCGCGCAGTTGCAGGTTCGCGCGGGCCGACAAGTCGATTATCCCGTTGCCATGCTTGCGCGCCAGCGTGGCAACGCGGCGGATCTGGTCAGGGCTCAGCCGCCCCATCGGCACACGCAGCCGCACCACCAGCCCGTCGCCGGACATCATCGGCCGCAGCGCACCGGGGCACCAGCCAAAGACCTGCGGCGCGCTCATGCGGGGGTGCCTAATTCGGCAAGGACAGAGTTGCGGCGCGACGTCCAAAGCCCCGCCCGGTGCAGCGCATCAAACCGCGCGCGCAATGCAGCAAGCGCTTGCGGGTTGGCGTCCTGCATAAAGTCGACCAGATCATCGCGCCCCAGCGTGGCATCGAACATGGCGTCGAACAGATGGTCCGGCACGACGCCTGCCAGATGCGCAAAGGCGGCAAGGTGATCCAGTGTCGCGGCAATCTCGGCGGCACCGCGGAAACCATGCGCCATCATGCCAGTGGCCCAATCGGGGTTGGCGGCACGGGCGCGCACCACACGGGCGAGCTCCTCGGTCAGGGTGCGGGCACGGGGCTGGTCGGGGCGGGTGGCATCCAGATGGTACAGCGCGGCAGCCCCGCCCTTGCCCAAACGCTGCATCGCGGCGGCAAAGCCGGCCTCGTGTGCGGCGTAATCCTCTGCCATCAGCAGATCGGTCTCGGGCAGGTCTTGCAGGTGCACGAAACTATCGGCCCGCGTCAGCTGCGTCTCAAGCGCGTCGCGGGCATAGGTGATCTCTCCGCGCGCGTCGATCGCGTAGGACGACGCAGCCAGCCATGCCTCGCCCGCCGCCGTGCGCGCCTCGTCGGAATAGTCGTCCATCGCAGTGCCGATCCCCAAGCCATAGGATCCCGGGCGCGGGCCAAAGACACGGGGGGTCTGCACCAGATAGGGGTTATCAGCAGCCGTTTCGGGACGCTCGGCCAGCTTGGCAATTGCTGTCTCGAACAGCTGCGCCAGACCGGGGAACATATCGCGGAACAGGCCGGACACCCGCAGGGTCACATCAATGCGCGGACGGTTCAACAGCGCAAGCGGCAGAATGTCGAACCCGCTCACACGGTCGCTGCCGTCATCCCAGCGGGGGGACAGACCCGCCAGATGCAGCGCCATGGCAAACTCCTCGCCCGCCGTGCGGATGGTGGCAGAGCCCCACATGTCCATGACCAACCCCTTGGGCCAGTCGCCGTGATCCTGCAAATGCTTGCGCAACAATTCCTCGGCCAGCTTCACCCCTTGGGTATAGGCCGCCCGCGAGGGCACGGCCCGTGGATCGGTGGTAAACAGGTTGCGCCCCGTGGGCCGCACATCGCTGCGCCCGCGATAGGGGGACCCCGACGGGCCGGGGGGCACAAACCGCGCCGAAAGCGCCGCGATCAGCCCGTCAATCTCGCCCGTCCCATGATCGCCTGCGCCAAAGACATGCAGCCCGTCGCCATATTGCGTTTCCTTGATGTCGCAGACGAAGCGGTCGATGCGGGTCAACGCCTCTGCCGCGCTGGCGCTGGCATCAAGGCCGAGGTCCTGTTCAACCCCGCGGCCCTGCGCTTCGGTGCGGATGTCCGCGATCAGCCGGTCGCGCCGCGCAGGGTCCAGCCCGTCCGCGGTCGAGTATTCATCCAGCAGCCGTTCCAACCGTCCGAATGCATCGGGCAGTTTCGATGTCACCAACGGGGGCGGCATATGGCCCACGGTCACGGCCCCGATACGGCGTTTGGCCTGCGCGGCCTCTCCGGGGTCATTGACGATAAAGGGGTAGATCACCGGCATCGGGCCGATCAGCGCCTCGGGCCAGCAGGCGTCAGACAGGGCGACGGATTTGCCCGGCAGCCATTCCAGCGTGCCATGGGCCCCGACATGCACCATCGCATCCGCCTGCTGTTGCAGCCACATATAGAAGGCGACATAGCCCGGGCGCGGCGTGCGGCTTAAGTCGTGATAGTCATCGTCCCGTTGGGCCAGCGCCCCGCGTTCGGGTTGCAGGGCTATCAGCAGCTTGCCACTGCGCAGCGCCGGAAAACAGAACGCCCCGTCGTTATACAGCGGATCATCCTGCGGCGCGCCCCAGCTGTCGGTCAGGTCATCGCGCAACGCCTGTGGCAGCTTTGCAAGCGCGGCCTCATACTCTGCCAGCGGCCAGCGGAGCGTTTCGGTGCCAAGACGGCTGGCAACCGTTTGCGTATCGGCAAAGTCCCCCGCATCCACGTCATAGCCTTGCGCCGCCAGCTGGGCCGTCATCTCCCGCAGGGAGGCCAGCGCATCCAGCCCCAGCGCATGGGCCATGTTCCAGTCTTTGCCGGGATAGGTGGACAGCACCACCCCCACAGACTTTGCCGCGTTGTCCTGCACCCGTAGCTGGTGCAAGCGCTGCACGCGATCGGCGATGAAATCCACGCGGTTCGCGTCGGCGCGATGGGCGAAACGGCTGTATTGCAGCGCCTCGTCCCGTTTGCCGGGCTGTTTAAAGCTGACGACACCGCCGAACAGGCGGCCATCCACCTCGGGCAAGACGACATGCATCGCCAGATCGGTGGGCGACAGCCCGCGCTCTGATCCGGCCCAATCGCGCCGACGCGCGGTCGATAAGGCGACCTGCACCACGGGGCAATCTGATGCGCCCAGAACAGATGGTTCATCCGGCCCGCGCTGGGCGGAGAAAGCGGTGGCGTTCACGATCACCGCCGGATCAAGCCGGGCGATCTGCTGCGCGATCCACGGCGCGGTGTCTCCCTTGAGGCTGGGCGCGAAGAGCCCCACGGCGTCAAAGCCGCGCGCGTCGAGTGCGGTGATCAGCGCATCCACAGGATCGGTATCGGCAGCCGTCAGATAGGACCGGTAGAATGTCACAATCGCGCGCGGCTTGTCGGAGGGGTCCGGCGCGGGGATCACGCCGGTGTGGGGGCGGTAGAACCCCGCCTCGGGCACGGTCTTGGCCCCTTTGGCCGGCCCCGCGTAAAGACCTGCGGCCAGCGACAGCTGCGCCAGTGCCGCCTGCGCAGCCACCGCCCCGCCCGTATCGCACAAATGTTGCAAGCGTCTTAACGTCGAATGCGGCAGCGTCGACAGCGCGTCGAGCCGCGGGTCCGGTTGCCCGTCCGCAGGCAGCACCGCCAGCGCGATCTGCTGTTTGCGCGCCATATCCTGCAAGGTCGCCAGCCCGTAAGGCCAATAGCTTTCGCCCCCGATCAGCCGCACCAATACCGCCTTGGCCCCTGCAAGGGTCTGTTCGGCATAGGTATCGACCGACAGAGGGTGTTTCAGCGCGACCAGATTGGCCAGCCGCAACGACGGCAAGCCCCCTTCCGCACGATGCCAGCCCGCCGCGAAAGCCCCCAGATCACTGTCCGAAAAGGACAGCACCACCAGATCCGCCGGCGTCTGCCCCAGGTCTTGGGGCAGATCGCTTTGGTCCAGTCCGTGGCTTTCGCGAAAGACGACATGCATGGCGACTTAGCCCTCCAGCACCGCGCGGATCGCGGCTTCGTTCACGTGATCATGCTCTGCGATCACAACCAGCTGGCTGCGGCGCGGCATGTCCCCCCAAGGGCGGTCGAACTGGCTGCGCACGCGTTCGCCCACGGCCTGCACAAGCAGACGCATCGGTTTGTCCTGAACGGCGATATAGCCTTTGACGCGCAGGATTTTCTGTTCGCGCGCCAAGCGCAACACGGCGGCCTCAAGCGTGGCGACATCGGCGACTTCGCCCATGTCGATCACCACGCTTTCAAAGTCGTCATGTTCGTGATCGTCATGCCCGTCGTGGTGGCTGGGGCGCGCGTCGATGTCATCTTCGGCGGCGGCTTCCAGACCCAGCACAACGCGCGGGTCAATCACGCCTTCGGTCATCGGAATGATCGGCAGCTTGCGCGGCGCATGCGCCTCGATCACCTTGCGCGCGGCCTCGACGCCGTCGGGGCCCGCCAGATCGGCCTTGGACAGCAGAACGATGTCGGCGCAGGCGATTTGGTCCTCAAAGACTTCGGACAAAGGCGTTTCGTGGTCCAGACTGTCATCGGCATCGCGCTGCGCGGCCACGGCCTCCAGATCGGGGGCGAACTGCCCGCTGACCACGGCTTCGGCATCGGCAAGCGTAATCACGCCGTCCACCGTGATCCGCGACCGGATCGCTGGCCAGTCAAACGCCTTGAGCAAGGGTTTGGGCAGCGCCAGCCCCGACGTCTCGATCAGGATGTGATCAGGCGTTTCGGGCAGGGCCATCAGGGCTTCGATGGTGGGGATAAAGTCATCGGCCACGGTGCAGCAGATACAACCGTTTGCCAGCTCGACGATGTTCTCGGCGGGGCAATTTTCAATCGCGCAGGATTTCAGGATGTCGCCATCCACACCGGCGGTGCCGAATTCATTGACCAGCACGGCCAGACGCTTGGAGCCCGCGTTCTCCATCAGGTGACGGATAAAGGTGGTTTTGCCAGCGCCCAGAAAGCCGGTGATCACGGTAACGGGGATTTTGGTAAGGTTGGTCATTCGGTAGGCTCCTGTGGGGGAATGCGGGCGATGGATTGTTTGCGGAAGACCACGGGGCGTTCGCGCCAGGGCACCACGCCATCAGAGGTCTGGGCATAGGCAGAGACGCCCTTCACGATATCGGACAAATGCGCGTCAGTGTCGAGATCGCCATACACATAAGTCCAGCGCGACGGCCCACCCGACAGGACCATCGAACAGCCCCGCGAACAGGCCGACAGACATTCGGCTCCGCGCAGCTGCACACCGTCGGGCAGATGCCCCGACAGCGCGTCAAACAGCTGTTGCCCGGGGCGCGGCGCGTCCTCGGCGGTGATCTGACCTGCGCGACAGGTGGTGCAGATGGTGACGGTGACCGGTTGATCCGTGGTGGTCATATCTTGCCTCATACGTCGATGGGCCAAGGGGGATCGCCAGCAGCGAACGACATGCGAACAGCGTTCTAGGCCAGTCGCGAAACACCCCGTTCGCCCGTTACAAACTATGCTGGCAGGTCTCCCGGCTTGCGGATCTAAGGCAGCTTGCCTTGCGAACCTTCACCTTCCCAGCCTAGGGGCCAGTGGTTGAAAGCTCTCTCCGGTCACGGTCGCGGGGGCGGCTGCGCTTGGCGCTGACCCAAGGCTGGATCAATGCGTATCGCGTTCCCTCTTCGCCTGTCTGGGACAGGAACCAACATACGCCCTGCATTGGTCATTTGCCCGCCTCTGTCAAGCTGCGCCTGTCATAACGCAGGGGCCAAACCCGCTTTGCGCGGATTTTCCCGATGGTGGCCAAGGCGCAGGGCTGCCCGCGGATGCTTGACGGGATCACCGCAGGCTGACACCAAGAGCTGCACAAAAAACACGAGGTCCCGCCATGCCCACCCGCGCCATCATGATCCAGGGCACCGGATCGAATGTGGGGAAATCCATGCTGGTGGCGGGCCTGTGCCGCGCGGCCACGCGTCGGGGGCTTTCCGTCGCGCCGTTCAAGCCGCAGAACATGTCGAACAACGCCGCCGTCACCGAGGACGGCGGAGAGATCGGCCGCGCCCAAGCCCTGCAAGCGATGGCCTGCGGGCGGCCCCTGTCGGTGCATATGAACCCCATCCTGCTGAAGCCCGAAACCGACAGCGGGTCACAGGTGATCGTGCAAGGGCAGCGCCATAGCACCCTGCAAGCGCGTGACTTCAGCAAGGCCCGCGCAGGGTTGATGGCCCCCGTGCTTCAAAGCTTCGGAATCCTCGGGCAAAGCGCCGATCTGATCATCGTCGAAGGCGCCGGCAGCCCGGCAGAGGTAAACCTACGCCAGAACGACCTTGCCAATATGGGCTTTGCCCGCGCCGCAGGTGTACCCGTTGTCTTGGCCGGAGACATCAATCGCGGCGGCGTCATCGCCCAGATCGTCGGCACCCAAGTGGTCATGGACCCGCAGGACGCGGCAATGATCACCGGCTTTCTGGTCAACAAGTTCCGCGGCGATGTCAGCCTTTTTGACGACGGCTACCGCGAGATTGAACGCCGCACCGGCTGGACGGGGTTCGGCACATTGCCGTGGTTTGCCAATGCTCATCTGCTGCCCGCCGAAGACGCGGTGGACCTGTCGCGCGCGCCCTCCGACGGCGGGTTCCACATCGTCTGCCCCATGCTCTCGCGCATCTCGAACTTCGACGACCTCGACCCGCTGGCGGCGGAGGCTTCGGTGCGGCTGACCATGGTCCCCCCCGGCACGCCGCTGCCCGCGGACGCCGATCTGGTGATCCTGCCGGGCACGAAATCCACCCGCGGCGATCTGGCTTTTCTGCGCGCCCAAGGCTGGGACATCGACCTTTATGCTCATGTGCGGCGCGGCGGCGCGGTGCTGGGAATTTGCGGTGGCTACCAGATGCTGGGCCGGTTTATCGAGGATCCGCAGGGCTTCGAGGGGCCCGCAGGGCGCGAAGAGGGGCTGGGCCTGCTGGATGTCGAAACCCGCATGGCCCCGGACAAGACCCTGACCCGCGTCACCGCCGACCATGCCGCCACGGGCACACAGATTGACGGCTATGAAATCCACATCGGGCAGACGGTAGGGGCCGACTGCGCTACACCCTTTGCGCATATCAACGGCACCCCCGACGGGGCAGGGTCGCGCGATGGCAAGATCACCGGCACCTATCTGCACGGGCTCTTTACCAACGATAGTTTCCGCAGTGCCTGGTTGGCGCAACTGGGGCTGGGGGCAGGGCCGACCTCCTACAGTCAGACCGTGGAAGATACGCTCGACGCGCTGGCCGACCATATGGAAACCCATCTGGACGTGTCCGCCCTGCTGGCCTGTGCCGCACCGGTTGCATAACGCCAGCGCTGACCTTTGGTCACGATCACGACGCTTGCTTAATTTTGTGATCGCGGGGATACATGCCGTCAAATTTACGCAAAGGACCCTTTGTTATGGAACGTAACCTGACCCTCGTTGCGCTGTTCGCTGCCCTGATTGCAGCACTTGCGTTGATCCCGAAATTCTCGCTTGGCTTTGGCGTGCCGATCACGGCGCAAAGCTTGGGCATCATGCTTTGCGGGACCGTGCTGGGGGCCAAACGCGGCGCGCTGGCCGTGCTGCTCTTCTTGCTGCTGGTCGCTTTGGGGCTGCCGCTTTTGGCCGGTGGCAACGGTGGGCTGGGTGCCTTCATGCTGCCGTCCTCGGGCTTCCTGATCGGCTTCCCCGTGGCGGCTTTCGTCACCGGCCTGATCGTCGAAAAATGGTACGGGCCCTCGCTGACCATCGTTGCGGCGGTTGCTTCGGTCATCGGCGGGATCGTCGTGCTCTATATCTTCGGGATCATCGGCCTGTCGATCGCGCTGGATAAATCGCTGCTGGAATCCGCCGCGCTGGTGACCGTGTTCATCCCCGGCGACCTGATCAAAGCAGTGCTTGCAGGCTTTATCACCAGCGGTCTGGCCAAAGCGCGCCCCGCCAGCGTCCTGTCGCGCAGCTGATCCGACGCAAAGCCTAGAACAGCGAAAGCGCCCCTAGAGGGGGGCGCTTTTTTCGTTGCCAAGGCAGACGAAGCCTTACCCCCGCGCATAGACATCCTCGTAGCGGATAATATCATCTTCGCCAAAATAGCTGCCGGTCTGCACCTCGATCAGCACCATGGGCAGTTTTCCCGGGTTCTCCATCCGGTGAACGCAGCCAAGCGGGATGTAGACTGACTGGTTCTCGCTGATCAGTTTCACGGTGTCGTCCACGGTCACTTTCGCGGTGCCTTCGACCACAATCCAATGTTCCGACCGGTGGTGATGGCTTTGCAGGCTCAGGGCAGCACCGGGGTTCACCACGATGCGTTTCACCTGAAACCGCCCGCCGATCACAAGGCTTTCGTACCACCCCCACGGGCGGTAATCGCGCGGCAGTTGGACCGCTTGGCTGGCATCCCGCCTTTTGAGCGCATCAACCGCTTCCTTCACCCGCTGCGCTTGCGATTTATCCGCCACCAGCACCGCATCGCCCATGGCGACGGCGATGATGTTGTCCAGCCCGATGCCGACCAGCTGCAACCCGTCGGTTTCAGACCGCAGCAGCGTGCCCGCACAATCAATCGCCGTGGCATTGTCTGAACAGACATTTCCCGCCGCGTCCGGCCCGCTTTCCAGCCAGACCGCATCCCAGCCGCCCAGGTCGGACCATCCGGCGGCGAACGGCATCACCGCGAGGTTATCCGCCTTTTCCATGATCGCATAATCGATAGAGATATCATCGGCTTGGCCCCAAGCCTCGGGCGCGAGACGGGTCAGCCCCAGATCAGAGGTCGCCCCGTCAAGCGATGCGCGCACCGCGCGCACCATCTCGGGCGCGTGGGTCTGATAGGCGTCAATAATCGTCTGCGCCGTGAACAGGAAGATCCCGGCGTTCCACAGAAAATTCCCCGCCTGCAACATCCCCTGCGCCTGTGCGCGATCCGGCTTTTCGACAAAGCGCGCAAGGGGTTGCGGGGTTTGAGCGCTCGCATCCGCACCTTTAGCCAGCTCAAGATAGCCATAGCCCGTTTCGGCCCGCGTAGGCGTGATGCCAAAGGTGACCAGATCACCGGCCTGCGCGCGCGGCACCGCGGCTTGCACGGTCTGGGCAAAAGCATCGCAGTCGGGGATCACATGATCCGACGGCGCGACCAGCATCAGCGCTTGCGCGTCAGTGCGCGCAATATACAGCGCCGCGGCAAGGATCGCAGGGGCGGTATTGCGCCCCTCGGGTTCGATCAGGATCGCCTGCGCCGCCCGTTCCACCTGCGCCAGTTGTTCGGTCACGATGAACCGGAACGGGTCGCCCGTCACCACAATCGGAGGGGCGAATCCGGGGCCGGTCAGACGCTTTGCCGAAATCTGGAACAGGCTTTCATCCCCCATCAGCTTGGCAAACTGTTTGGGGTAGCATTTGCGCGACAGGGGCCAAAGACGTGTGCCCGACCCGCCGCAAAGGAGAATAGCTTGCATCATGAGAGGCAGTTAATCTGAAAAATTCTAACGAGAGATTAATCAAATGCGAGAGATTTAGGTGCGCAGGTGATCCTGTCGCAAAAACCAATCATATGTCTCTCGCAGCCCGTCTTTCAGATCGATCCGCGCGCGCCACCCCATATCTGCGAGACGCGAGACATCCATCAGCTTGCGCATCGTCCCGTCGGGTTTCGACGTGTCGAACACCAGCCGCCCTTTGAACCCCGTTACCTCCGCCACCATCTGCGCCAGCGCCGCGATGCTGATGTCGCGGCCCGTGCCGACATTGATATGGCTTTGCATCGGGTGCGTCTGCGCAGCGTAGGCATCACGCGGCAGGTCGAGCACAAATAGCGACGCTTCCGCCATATCGTCCACATGCAGGAATTCCCGCATCGGTTTGCCGCTGCCCCAAATCACCACCTCTGTCGCCCCGTCGCGCGTGGCCTCGTGGAAACGGCGGATCAGGGCGGGCAAAACATGGCTGTTCTGCGGATGAAAATTATCCCCCGGTCCATAGAGATTCGTTGGCATCACACTGCGATAATCCACGCCATATTGCCGGTTATAACTTTCGCAAAGTTTAATGCCCGCGATCTTGGCGATCGCGTAGGGCTCGTTCGTGGGCTCTAGCGGGCCGGTCAGCAGGGCATTTTCGGCCATCGGCTGCGCCGCGTCACGCGGATAGATGCATGAACTGCCCAGTTGCAGCAGCTGTTGAACCCCAGCGGCATGGGCCTGATGGATCACATTACATTCGATCATCAGGTTTTCGTAAATAAACTCAGCGGGATAGCTTTTGTTCGCCATGATTCCGCCAACCTTGGCCGCGGCGAGGATCACTACATCCGGCACCTCAGAACGCATAAAGTCACGCACCGACGCTTGATCGGTCAAGTCCAACGCCGCACGGGTCCGCGTCACCAGTTCCAACGCCTCCCCAGCATCCTGTCGCGCCTGCAACTGCCGCAAGATCGCCCCGCCGACCATGCCGCGATGCCCTGCAATATAAATCTTCCGCATAGGCTTATCCGTTCTCAAGCGAGATCGGCAGATCCAGCCCGTGCTCTTTCAACAACGCATGCCGCCGTGCGACCTTGAGGTCATTCGCCACCATCTCTGCACACATCTCTTGCGCGGTGATTTGCGGCTCCCACCCGAGTTTCTTCTTCGCCTTGGCGGGCGACCCCAGCAGCGTTTCCACCTCGGCGGGGCGGAAATACTGCGGATCAATGCGCATCACCACATCGCCGGGGCGCACACTCGGGGCATCCTCCCCAATGACGCTATCGACAATCGCACATTCCTCCACGCCCATCCCTTCGAACCGCAGGGTGATCCCCAACTCTGCCGCCGACCATGTGATGAACTGGCGCACGGAATACTGCACGCCGGTGGCGATCACGAAATCCTCTGCCACGTCCTGCTGCAGCATCATCCACTGCATGCGCACATAATCCTTGGCGTGCCCCCAATCGCGCAGCGCGTCGAGGTTGCCCATATAAAGACACCCCTCCAACCCCTGCGCGATATTGGCCAAGCCGCGCGTGATCTTGCGCGTGACAAAGGTTTCGCCACGGCGGGCGCTTTCGTGGTTAAAAAGGATGCCGTTGCAGGCATAGATCCCATAGGCCTCGCGATAATTAACCGTGATCCAATAGGCGTACATCTTGGCAACCGCATAGGGGCTGCGCGGGTGAAAGGGTGTTTCCTCCGTCTGTGGTGTTTCTTGCACCAAGCCATACAGCTCAGAAGTTGATGCTTGGTAAAAGCGGGTCTTTTTTTCCAACCCCAGAAACCGGATCGCCTCTAACAGCCGCAGGGCCCCGTTGGCGTTCACCTCTGTCGTATATTCGGGCGTCTCGAAACTGACCGCGACATGGCTTTGCGCGCCAAGGTTATAGACCTCGTCCGGCTGCACCTCGCGCATGATCCGCGTCAGGTTCGAACTGTCGGTAAGATCGCCATAATGCAGGATCAGATCGGGATCATCCTCGTGAGGGTCTTGATAAATATGATCAATCCGCTGCGTATTAAGAGATGACGACCGCCGCTTGATCCCGTGCACCTCGTATCCTTTGTCCAGCAAAAACTCCGCCAGATAGGAACCATCTTGTCCAGTGATACCGGTGATCAGCGCGCGTTTTACCATCAGGGCCCCTAAACGAAAAATGTGCCTGCCCGAGGGGGCAGACACATCCGTATTTACTCAACTTAGAGGATTCTGGCGAGTCTTGATGCAATCAGAAGGTTTGGTCGTAGTCGCCAACCTCCGGCTCTGTCCGGATCACCGCGTCCAGATCGGCAAAGATCGCGCGCAATTCTTCCTCGGATTCAGAGCTTTCGCAGACCACCACAAGGTTCGGCGTGTTCGAAGAGGCGCGCACCAGCCCCCAGCTGCCGTTGTCCAGGATCACCCGCGCGCCATTCACGGCCACGACCTCTTTCACGGGGCGGCCGCCCAACTCACTCACGTCTTTCAACTTGGCGACGATCCGGTCGAGGATATCGTATTTGTCCTCGTCCGACGCATAGGGCGACATGGTGGGGGTGGAATATGTGTGGGGCAGGGCGCGGCGCAGGTCCGACATCTTCATGTCGGGGTTGCGGTCCATCAGTTTGCAGACCTCGACCGCGACGCGCATGCCGCAGTCATAGCCACGCCCGATGGGTTCAGCCAGGAAGTAGTGGCCCGACTTCTCGAACCCCGCCAGCGCGCCCAACTGTTTGACCCGCCGTTTCATGTGGCTGTGGCCGGTTTTCCAATAGTCCGCCGTAACCCCATTGGCCTGCAAAACAGGGTCAGAGGCATAAAGCCCGGTCGATTTCACATCGGCGACAAAGGTGCTGTTGGGGTAAATCGCGGACAGATCGCGCGCCATGATGACGCCCATCTTGTCGGCGAAAATCTCTTCGCCCTCGTCATCCACCACGCCGCAGCGGTCGCCGTCGCCGTCAAACCCAAGCGCGAAATCCGCGCCCGAGGCTTTCACGCTGTCGGACATATCATGCAGCATTTCCATTGCTTCGGGGTTCGGGTTGTAATGCGGGAAAGTGTAATCCAGCGTGTTATGGCTATCGACCACCTCGACCCCCAGACGGCGGAACAGTTCGGGCGCAAAGGCGGCGGCGGTGCCGTTCCCCGTGGCGCAGACGACCTTGAGCTTACGGGTCATTTTGAAGTCACCCACCAGATCATCCAGATAGGCTTCGCGCACGCCATCGACGAATTCATACTTGCCGCCGTCGCGCTGTTCGCCACGCCCGTCCAGAACGATATCGCGCAGTTCGGCCATCTCGTCGGGGCCGTGGGTCAGCGGGCGTTCAAAGCCCATCTTCACGCCGGTCCAGCCATTGGGGTTATGCGACGCGGTGACCATCGCCACCGCGGGCGCATCCAGATGGAATTGCGCGAAATAGGCCATGGGCGACAGACAGGGGCCGATATCTTTAACGTGAATACCCGCCTGCATCAGGCCCAAAATCAGCGCATTTTTAATCGATAGGGAATAGTCGCGGTAATCATTGCCCACAGCGATAACGGGCTCGATCCCGCGCTGTTGCATCTGCGTGCCCAGACCAAGGCCAAGCGCGGTGATGCCCGGCAGGTTGATCGCCTCGGGGTACTGCCAGCGCGCGTCATATTCGCGAAAACCGGTGGGGGCGATCATGGGGTCGCGCA
>Ga0207891_1000284_pt1 | contig 39271 bp, 30 predicted proteins | sample LinPmetageLP50_FD_184061 | JGI IMG/M metagenome (GOLD analysis project Ga0207891, IMG submission 184061) | Marine viral communities from the Pacific Ocean - LP-50 (SPAdes) | ecosystem: Environmental > Aquatic > Marine > Oceanic | place: Pacific Ocean | collected 2011-08-27 | reverse complement strand
CACATCGTGTACACCATCACAGGTAAGTATATAAATATCATCAGCTCTAAGTTCAACTTCGTATACATCAATTTCTTGATGAAGCTGCGCGCCTAAAGCTCGCGTTAGAGTATCGTTTACTTTATGGTCGCGTGTTATCGCCTCCATACTTTTTGCACGTAAACGCGTAATTCGGGTATCACCTAAATGAAAAATATAACCCGTGGCCGATTTTAAAATAAGCGCTGTAAACGTGGTCATCCAATCTGCTTGGCGCTGGCCAAGGTGATTGTAGTTAACCGATTGCGAATAAAGCCACTGATTTAAACTGGCCAATACCTTAGATACCGACTTTTTAACGGCCCAACTTGGTGGTGTATTTAAATACTCATTTATAAAGTGCGTTACCGATAACTGTGACGCTTGTTTAGCATTTTTTGCTGATGAACACCCATCGGCCAAGCAGGCAATAACCCCTTTTGACTCTTTTTCTTGCGCTTGAGTATTAAGAGCAGCAAACGCATCTTGGTTTTCGGTTTTTATACCTTTGCTACTGTGCCCACCAAACTCAACGTTAAGTTCGTTTGTAAGTGCGCTGGCTTTTTGGGTTTCATCAAACATATGTATGCCTTAAGTCACAGAAATAAGTTCAACTGTGCCATCTTCGTTTACTTCTGTGATGTGGCCATCGGGTTCTTTCATGAAAAATAATGCACCTAAGCCTAATAATGCACTTGCCGCAATAATCATAAAGAATGTTTGGTAATCAACTAATGAGAGCGCCGTTAAATACACAACAGCCCCTACATTGCCGTAAGCTCCCGTCATACCCGCAATTTGACCCGTTAAACGGCGTTTAATAAGTGGTACAGCCGCAAATACAGCGCCTTCCCCTGCTTGCACAAAAAACGAACACGCCATGGCAGCAGCAACTGCAAGCCAAAGCGGCCAGCTAGCGTCAACTAAGCCCATAACAAAATAACCTACAGCTAAGCCTGTGGTAAGTACAATAAGTGTTTTACGACGACCCATTCTATCTGAGATCCAACCACCACCCGGGCGAGAAGCTAAATTCATAAACGCATACGCTGATGCAAGCAAACCTGCGTATACCATATCAAGGCCAAACACCTCACTAAAAAATAATGGCAACATAGATACAACGGCAAGCTCTGAGCCAAACGTTGTAAAATAAAGAATATTTAAAACTGCAACTTGTTTAAATTCGTAACGGTGTGATTCAGGAACAGGTTGCTTAAAAATATGGCCGTTTATGTCGTATGTTTTATACACTTCGTAAAGATAAAGCAGCACCAAAAATACATATGTACCAATAACAAAATTTTCAGAAAGTAAATTTGCACCAGTAGGAGAAAGCTTCCAAGTAAGTAGTGCTAAAGCACCGTACATAGGTAGCTTCATTATAAGAAGTAGTACAAAGTCGCCTTTGCTGGTTACTTCCATTGCTCCTACTTTTTTTGGTTTAAAGTAAGTGCCACCTTTTGGCGTGTCAGTTACGCTGATGTACCAAATAACACCAAAAATGACACTTAATACACCGGTTAGGCCTATCGCATAACGCCAGCCATCGTCACCGCCAAACATAAGCGCTAATACAGGTAATAGCATTGCAGCTGCTGCCGAACCAAAGTTACCCCAGCCACCGTAAATACCCTCTGCTGTACCCAACTCGTTTGCCGGGAACCACTCGCTCACCATGCGAATGCCCACAACAAAACCCGCACCAATAAAGCCAAGTGCAAAACGCGCGATAGCGGCTTGCTCAAACGTGGTGGCCATCGCAAACATAAAACATGGGATGCTGCATAAAATCAGTAATGATGCATAAACGATGCGAGGCCCAAATTTATCAGTTAACATGCCCACAACCACGCGAGCAGGAATGGTTAGTGCCACATTTAAAATAAGTAGCGTTTTTACTTGTGCCATAGTAATACCTAGCGAACCCGCTATAGCGCCTAATAATGGCGCATGGTTAAACCAGACAAAAAATGAGATAAAAAACACCATCCAGCTTAAATGCAGTATTTTCATTTTTCCGCTAAACGATATGAGATTAAACCCAGTACTCGGTTGCATGTTATTTTTCCTTAGTTACGTTTGTAGTTATTTATAGCAGTTACTACTTTATTATTAATTACACCGCTACATTTGTTAATTTCACGTTAACTACACTGAGCAATTAGTGAGCCAATAATTTATTTCATTAAAAATCATTAACTTATGTTTTTACTAATTCGTTATAATTTTCATTTGCACTGTTAAGGTAATCAATGTGAGCACTAACAGTGCAATTACTTTTAACCGCGTTCTTGCCCACATATTCTAAAAATTGCTATTGTGTATAAAAATAATGAGAAGCCGCTAATGACTAAACCAGCCCTGACTTACCAACAACAACTACGCTACTCGCGCCACATAATGCTTCCTAAATTAGATATAGAGGGGCAAGAAAAAATATGGCAATCTCATGCGCTTATAGTCGGTTTAGGTGGTTTGGGCTGCCCGGTTGCTCAGTACTTAGCTGCCTCCGGTGTGGGTACATTAACGCTTGTAGATAACGACGTGGTTGATGCTACTAACTTGCAAAGGCAGGTGCTTTATAAACAAACGGATGTAGGGTGCTTAAAAACTCACGCCGCCAAAGCGCAGTTAATTAGCTTAAATGATGAAATAGATATACATACAATCGATGCATTTTTAGACGAAAAGTCAAAGCTTGACGAGCTATTAAAAAATATTGATATAGTCATTGATTGCTCTGATAACTTAACTACACGTAATGTATTAAACACAGCCTGTTATAAAACAAAAACCCCACTAGTATCGGGCGCTGCAATTAGAATGGAAGGCCAAGTTGCCTGTTTTACAATGCAAGAAAATAGTCACTGTTATGAGTGTTTATCGCAGTTTATGTCTGATCAAACACAAAGCTGCTCAGAATCAGGCGTGCTATCGCCCATTGTAGGATTAATTGGCAGTATTCAGGCCACTGAAGCGTTAAAAATGCTTGCTGGATTACCAAGCGGGTTGAGCGAACATTTACTGCTGGTTGATGGTTTGAGTATGGAGTTTAATCGCTTTAAAATCACAAAAAACAGTCATTGTGCTACATGCAGCTAAAACCCCTTTACACTACTCTAGATTATGAATAGTCGCATAAAGTGTATCGCCTACTTTATAGTTATTTTGATCCCACACTCTTGGTGAAAGTACGCAGTACAAGCTTTGTCCGTCTACATCTAGCGTAAGTTGCCATGTTTTATCTATAAGTTCTGCACTGTGTAGCGTACATATTAAAACATTGCTGTTATTTGTGTTTAATGGCATTTCTGCACTTACCGATATTTGCTCACACTCTAATATAAGTTTATTTCCTTGCTCTACAGCGCTGGGTAATGCAAATAGCTGCTGCTCGCTTTTGTGTAGTTTAAGCAAATACACACCGTATTTTTCATCAAATGTAATGATTTGAAAGTTAATTAAGCTTAGCGGTGCTTGTTTATTATTAGCGTAAATAGCTTTAGCCACCTGCGCACTTGGGCCATGGTTAATTACTTTACCGTTATTAAGCTGCACCAGGGTATCGCAACAAAATAATAGTTCTTTTAACGAGTGGCTCACTATAATAAATTTAATAGAAAACGTTGCCGCCAATTCACTTAATGTTGAGAGTGTCTTAAAGCGCAGCGGCCAATCAAGAGCGCTAAATGGCTCATCTAAAATAATTAATTTTTGACCTGCCAACAACGTTCGTGCAAACACCACCCGTTGGCGCTCCCCGCCAGACAAGCTTTGAACGTTGCGTTTAAGTAAGGGGTGTAACTCAAGTGCATCTATAACTTTTTGTTCAGTTAAGTCAGTTTGCCTATTAAAACAATGCTTTTGTGTAAACGCTAAATTACCTGCTACATCCAAATGCGGAAATAATGGGCAAGATTGAACTTGCAACGTAACACCGCGTTGCTCAGTTGGTAAATGATGTACCGATTTATCATTTATATAAACACTCTGCTCACCTTCAAGGCCACTAATACAACGTAGCAAGGTGGACTTACCCGAGCCGGACGGGCCAAAAATTCCCGCAATAGTAAAAGATTCAAGATGAAGGTTTATGTCTAAATCAAAGCTATTTAGCGATTTATAAAGGGCTAACTTAATCATATTATTGCTTAACCCCCACTATGCTTTTATTAAATTTAAATAACAGCACTAAACACGCAAATGAAATAGCCAGTAAAATAAGCGAAAGCTGATGCGCCGCAGCATAGTTTAACGACTCAACATGGTCGTACAAAGCAATAGAAACAACCTGTGTTTCTCCTTGTATATTGCCACCAATCATCAGCACTAAGCCAAACTCCCCGAGCGTATGCGCAAACCCCAGTGCAAATGCACTACCAATACTAGGTTTTAACAACGGCAATATTAAGTAAAAAAAACGCTTATAGTGGCTCAAACCCAAGGCAATTGCAGCCTCGTTATAGGTGTGGTTAATCTGTTTAAACCCTGCCACTAAAGGTTGCATTACAAACGGCAAAGAATAAAAAAGCGAACCAATAACAACACCCTGAAAACTAAACGCAAGTTGGGTACCTGTTAGCCAAAACCAAAATTGCCCAAAAGCATGTGTGGGCGAAAATAAAACCAGTAGATAAAAACCAAGCAAGGTCGGTGGCAATACTAAAGGCATTGCAATAAGCGCTTCTAAAAACGGTTTAAATTTACCTTTGTACCCCGCTAGTTTATATGCAACAGGAATACAAAAAACAAGCAGCAACACAGCCGTTATAAAAGCTAACTTTACCGTCAGCCACAGTGCTGTTAAATCACTTTGAAGCATTGCTATCCTTTGTTCTATATCCTAATTCAACAAGCTTAAGTTGAGTGCCGCTGGTCATTAAAAAGTCCATAAGCTTTTGAGCACTCGCCAGTTTTTTACTCGATTTAATAATAACCCCCTGTTGAATAATTTCGGGATACTCGCTAGGCGGTATTAACTTGTACGATAAATACTGTGGGTCCTGGCTATTATTAAACGCCATTTTTAATGTAGAGACAGCAACAACCCCTACAGATGCATTCCCACTTTGAACAAACTGAAAAGCTTGCGTAATATTATTACCATACACATAATTTATTGGCTTTTTAAGATTGGCATTAGCGTAAAACTCAGACGCCTGCCCATAAGGTGAAAAACGCGGATTAGCTATCGCCACTTTATTATTTACTTTATTAGCATTGGGCTGCCACACAGCAAGTTCACCAAGTGCATAGGTAATTAAGCTACTTTGACTAGCAAATCCTTCTTTTATTAAAGCTTGCGGGCGTACATCGTCAGCCGATAAAAACACATCAAACGGCGCTCCATGTACAATTTGAGAATATAAAACACCGCTAGAAGCCGCTGATATTTTTACTTGTATACCCGGTATAGGGGAGTCTTGCAGTAAAGTTTGTAACACGGTTTTAAAATTACTTGCCGCCGCAACATGTATTGTTTCTTTTGCGTTTAACGAGCTTGAAAACACGCAAATACCAAACAAAAAATAACCCAGCCATGTATTGTAAAGCTTTGACATTGTAAGTATTGTTTTAAAAAATGAATTAAGTAAGCAATATATATGAACGATGTTTGCAATGCACCCGGTTTATTACCAATAGAAACCGCAATCAGTAATATGTTAGATGCAATTAGCTTTAATAAGCATGCCGAAACAATACCTGTAATGAGTAGTGTTGGCCGAATTTTGGCTACTGATGTTCAATCAACAATTAATGTGCCCGCACATGACAACTCTGCGATGGACGGCTATGCATTGTGTATTAGCGACGGCCTAACCACCTACACGCAAATAGGCAGTGTATTTGCGGGTCAAACCTTCGACAAAACGCTAACGCCCGGTCAATGCGTAAGAATTATGACCGGTGCAGCACTTCCACCAGGTGCTAACGCCGTTGTTATGCAAGAAAACGCCACTGTAAATAACGATGAAATTACGTTTACAGGCACTATTGAGCACAATAACAATGTCCGTTTTGCAGGTGAAGATATTGCAAAAAACAGTGTGGTATTAAAAGCAGGCAGAAAGCTTAAAGGCGTAGACGTTGGATTATTAGCCTCTATTGGTATTAACGAAGTAAACGTTTACCAAACACTCAAAGTAGCCGTGTTCTCAACTGGAGACGAACTAATAGAGCCAGGTAATGTACTTCCTGCTGGCGCTATTTATGAAAGTAATCGCGCTGTGATTATTAGCGAGCTTAATAATCCAAATATAGAGGTGATTGATTTTGGTATTATTCCCGATGACAAAACACTTATTCAAAATACCTTTTTAAAAGCGGACGAGCAAGCCGATGCCGTTATTAGCTCTGGTGGTGTATCGGTTGGTGAAGCCGACTTCACAAAAGAAGTACTAAACGACATTGGCGATATACACTTTTGGAAAATAGCCATGAAACCAGGCAAACCATTTGCCTTTGGTAAATTGCCTAATAGCTATTTTTTTGGTTTACCTGGCAATCCAGTTTCTGCAGCCGTTACGCTTGAGCGACTTGTAAAACCAGCATTGACCAAACTATCTGGCAATGAGCCTAAACTCACACTTCGTTTAAAAGCAGTCACAACTCAAAAAATTAAAAAGCGCCCAGGCCGAACAGACTTTCAACGTGGTATTGCAAGTAACGACGAAAACAACAACCTTGTTGTCACACCTGTTGAAAAACAAGGCTCAGGCGTACTGTCGTCTCTCAGTAAAGCTAACTGTTTAATTGTAGTCCCTGCACAAAGTGGAAACATTGCACAAGGCGAAACTGTTGAAATAGAACTCTTATAACGGCAGTTACAAAATACAAAAAGCCCAACTAGGTGTTCACCTTGTTGGGCTTTTTAATATTAGTTTATAAAACTAACGGTGGTTTAAAACACCGATTCAAAATCACCATTTGGAAATAAAACACCTGGGATCCCACGAACGGCTGTAACCTCAGCAATTTTTGTATCACCAAAGTATAAGCCGCCACTGTAATTACGACCCGCTTGTTTTACATCTAACCAGCGACCGTTTTCACCTTTTGCAACTAGGCTAATATTACCATTAACATCGCGAATACGAAGATCCAACGCCTGTCCTTGAGCACTCACATATATATCCGTCGATGTTAGCTCTGTTAAATTATCTACAGTACCCACATAAGCAAATTTAAAATCGTTAGCGGCACTTAGTGGAAAATCTAATTCAAAGGTAAAGGCTAAATCATCATTTTCCTCACCAATAAAAGGTGACGATTCAATTGCAGTTATATGAAACGCAGTACTTTGAACTTCGCTTTCAAAGTCACCTTGAAAATCGAAAGACGATAACGTAGTGGATACCTCGCCAAATGAGTCCACAAAACGGTTTAGGTTTAACGATAAATCGCCTGCTAATTCACCATTAGCTTTATTAATAACAACATTAGTAGTAAGTTGTGCAATACCTGTATCAGCATCAGGATTTGTTTCGTTTACAACGTCAATACCATCAAACTGAATCAGCAACTCGCTAACATCAACACTCAGTAAAGTTGAGCCATTGGTTACCGTAGCACTCATTACACCCTCAATTTTATTACCTAACACGCCACTTACTCTAAATGTAGGAATAGATAAGTCTATGCTAATCGGTAAGTTATCGTAGGTACCCGTTATAGCCCAAGTATAAGGCGATTTACTGTAATCAATGTCTAAATCTCTCAGCGAATATTGCCCAGCAGGCACTGAATCATCAGCCAGCGGTGAATAATTAGTTATAACCTCGTTAAGCGCATTAGTCAGTGCTGTAAGCGTTGCTTGAGTATCTTCGTCAAACGCACCCTCTAGTTCAGCAAATTTAGCGTCGAGTTCATTTGAGTAGCTTTTTTCTTGAAGCCTTGCAACACCAATAATATTTCTAACATCAACAAGCAGCTCTCTTGACTCTAAGCTTTGTGCTTCACTCACACGTGGCTCCCACTGCTGATAGGTAGTAACACTCGCAATGGTTTGGTTTACTTGGCCAGCTACATTAGGAAGTAAGCCATTACCCTGTTCACTAAACAGGTTATCAGGAATATATTGAGCAGCTAATTGGCTGTAATCTTGCCATGCTTGTTGTTCGCTATCATTACTAGAAAAGGCATTAAATGCAGTATCAACGTTAAAGGTACTGTCGGCTACACCCGCAATAATAGCAGCATAAGTAAAGGCATTTGTGACCATTTCAGCTTCAACACTGGCTGTAAGGTTACTGTGCGTTAAATGATAAAACGGCGTGGCAGATAAACTTGCTTGCACTGCACTTAAGCCTGCATCAGTAATCGCTGTACTTAAAGGAGAAAAATATAGCGCGTTAACACCAGGGGCAATAAATGCATCTGCTTTATAATTTAATGTAACAGACGTTGGTTCTTGAAAATCAACTAAACGGTTGCCGTTTAAATCATTAGGGTCATCTCGTACTGTTCTGCCACACCCTGTAAATCGTGGACAAGATAACAACGTATCATCAGGTATAAATTCAAAGCGGCTGTATGTAAGTGGCGTTACACTTATGCTAAACGTATTAATGTTATCTACTTCAATCGACTCTTGAATAACACCTTCGTTATTTAAAATATTGAGTGTACCCTTCGGCGACTGCCAGTTGGCGACATAAAAACGGGCTGTTGAATTAGTTGTAATTTGAGTTACAGCCACACTTTCGTTGTTATCAGAACTAGAAGATGATCCACCACAACCCGCTAATGCTACTGCAACCCCTAAAGGTATAATTTGTTTTAACATCTTCATTCCTTAAAACTTAATGTTCATGTACCAATTTATATTTGCATAATACGCTTTATCCAAATCTAAACTATCGGTTTGCAGATTAAGACCAAAATACTCGCTTTCAATACCCACTAAATAAGCCTTGCTTTTAGTTTCATAGCCAGCCTGTACTTTCCAATGATCCCAAAAATGAACTCGCCCTTTTAACTGGCTAAATGTATCTTGATCGTAGCGTTTAAGAGTTAATTGAGTCGAAAATCGATCGTTTATTCTATAATCAGCAAACGCTTGCATGCGCATTTTCATATCAAAGTCATGAGATTGCGTATTTCCAAACGACGATGTTTTTAACGATACAGTTGGCTGCGTAATTATATCGCCATTATCGTTTTGGCTAAATGGGATCTCGGTTGTTTGCCCATTTACAAACCCACTGTCTTCATAATCAGTTTTATACAGCAAGTCTTTAACGCTAAAGCCTACATGCAACTCGTCATTTACTTGCCAATTAGCAAATATATCTAGGCTATAACCTAACCCTTCTGGGTTTTCAGATGGCGTAAATTTTTTAAATAAAATATCTTTTGAATAGTTATAATCTACAGAAATATCGCCTTCTACTTCATCGCTGTAAATACGCCCGTCAACAATCCCGTCTTGAAAATGCGTACTAGCAAAAATAGAAAGTTTTGGTGTAATGGTTAATGCGTTTTTATCTAAAAATTTAAAATCGTAAGACGCAAATATACCATTAGAGGTTGCTTGTTTAGCGTCTAAATAATAGGTGTAGTATCTATCTTCAAAAGCCAAATCATTTTTTTCAATGTGTGTGTATTTTGCCGTATCTGGATCAAAATTTAGTACGTAGTCAAAGCGACTTTGTAAACCAACTTTAAAATTACCGTACCCAACACCAACTTCAAAAATATTGTACGTAAATGCACTGTCACCCGAGGTTAGCGGCGCATCAAAGTCATCAACAAATGCCTGAACTGGTTGCGCTTCTGTATAGATTTCTGCGTCAAAATGAGTAAAAACTTGAAACTGATTATTAGCGGATGCAAGTGGAGATAGTAGAGCTGATGAAAATCCTAGCAAAAGAATTTTTTTTTTCATAATTTAATCGCTTTCAATAAAAAAAGGGAAAAGCTATGTGCTTTTCCCTTTAATAGTTTAAAAATTACTTGCTTGAGTCAATTAAATCAACATCAGTGTAATCCATTGTTACACCATCAATGTAAGAGATTGAAAGCCCATTAGTAACTTTAGTAGCAGTACCAAACGACATCATCATGCCATTGTACATAGCTTTAACGTCGCCAGTGTAACCTGTAGACTCAGCACCCATAAGAGATAATGTGTAACCCATTGCTGCGTCACCTTTAACCATTACATCTAGCATGCTTTGATCTTCATCACCGCTTGCGTCAACCGTACCCATAACTTTAAAGTCTAGGTCGCCAGACATACCTTCAAGAGTAACAGTACCCATGTCAGTCGCGTCATCAGCAGTTACATTTAACATACCAGCAAACCCAGAATCACCGTCCGTAATTGTCACGTGGTTCCAAGTTTCAGTATTAACGATTTCAGCATCATCTACTGTGTCAGCATCAACTTCGCCGTCAAAAGTAAATATTAAACAAGAATCAATTTGAGTCTCGTCAATAGTACCGGCTGCAAAATCAACACAATCTGTAAGTGCGTTTGCTTGCGTGTCTGCAGTCATTAGCTCAACCGTAGCATCACCACCAACTAACGTAGCGCCCCAAGCAACAACTAACTGCTCACCTTGGTAAGATGCAGCAGCGCTGATCATTTCACCTGTGGTTGCATTGTTAAGCATAAGCGTTAGGTCGTCTAAGCTGTAAGCATAAGTCCAGTTAGGTTGACGAGTAGACGTACCTTCACCAGAGTTGCCCATATCAGCAAGTTCGTTAATTACGTCAGCTAATACATCAGCTGCATCAAGAACCGCTTCTCCACCAGTGCTTGTAAGTACAGTCATTGTGCTTAGTGACTCTGATGTTGCTTTAACAGATACAAGTACTTCAAACTTAGCAACCGCTTCTTGCGCCGTTAATTGTAGAGCATACGCTGTAGCAAACTGCTCTGATGCAAGTTCAGCTTTAGCAGCAGCCGTAACAGCCATTGCCTCTGCAGCATCAATTAAATCTTGTGCATCTGTACTGTCAGCATCTAAAGCTAAGTAAGCTTCTGCTGCAGCTAATGCTTGTGCAATAGCAACTTCTAATGCATCAACACTTGCAGCAAAGTCAGAAGCCGCAATAATTGCAGCGTCTGCAAGTGCTAGCGCATCAGCTGCATTATCAGCGTTGTCTACCATTGCATCTTCAGCATCTGTAAGCGCGGTTGTTGATGCTGTTTCAGCAGTCATTGCAGCCGTTTCAGCCGCTTGCGCTAATTCGTTTGTTTCTGTAGCAAGGGCAGCTGCTGCTGCAACTTCTGCATCAAACTCAACCAGCTTTTCTTCAGCTTCAGTAACAAGTAATGCAAGTTCTGTGTTAAACGCTGCAACTTTTTCAATTTCAGCTGAAGAACCTGTTACTAACGCGTCCGCATCATCTAAAATCTGTTGGTAATCAGAGCTATTTGCCACAAGTAATGTAGCCACAGATACTAAACCTTGAGACTGAACAAACAAGGCATTCGATTCACCGGCTAAATCAGCTACTTCAGCTTCATTCACAAGTAAGGTAACAGCGTTTGCAAACGCTACAGCAGTATCTGCATCAACTACTGTTTCACCACCTAGTGCTTGTACTGCAACTAAATCAGCTTCTGCAGTAGTTACTGACGCTTGGATTGAAACTAAATCAGCTTCTGCAACAGTTACCGCAGCAGTTACTTTAGCTGCAAGTTGCATGTAGAAACCATCGCCTACTGTACAATCGTCAGTACAACCAATTTTCTCAAGTGCTTTTTTAGATTTTTCAGCAGCATTAGCTAAACCAGCATCACTTGCTGCGCCATTTTTAACAGCCTTGTCTTTAGCAGCTTTTGCTTTTTTAGCTATGCCAGTTGATTGTGCGGCAAATGCCGCCTTTTCAGCGTCAGTCGCATCTGGGTTGTTTATAGCAAATGCAGCCGCAAGAGCAGCTTCAATATCACTTTCTTCACCAGTAGCAATTGCAAAGAAAATATTAGCTGTATTTGTAGCAGCTTGTTGTAATGCAGTAGCTAATGCAGCAATATCAGCATCTTCACTACCAGCTACACTGCCAGCTTTAATACCTGAGATTAACTTCGTCATATTGCCGTTAATATCAGCAAGACCCTGAATAGATGAAGCAACTTGAGTTAACGATAAAATACCATCGTCTAGCATTTCTTCGCCATCAACGTCAGCTAAATCTACTGCACCGCCGTTTGAAACATCACCTAGTAAAGAAGCAAGTAAAAGCGCTGTATCTGGGCCTAAAACTTGAACTAGCACGTCAACACTTGAATTTGCAATACCTGCAGCATCAACACCTTCGCCGGCATCAATTAAAAGTTGTGAAACAAGCGTTGTTAAGAAAGTCGCGTTTGCTCTAAGTGAACGCGCTACGTTTGCGTCGCCTAAAACGCCACTTGCGCCAGATGCATCAGCTTCTACCGCTGGCACAAATTTAACAACAGAAAGCTCTAGGTCTGTTTTGTACCATTCGCCAAACTCAATTGCTGTATCGCCATCGTTAACGTCGTCTTCTGCTGGTGCTTCGTCGTAAGTACCACAACCTAGGTATGCATCACAACGTAGGTAGCTGTCGTCGCCTTCAGCTGATGTTTTAACAGTAATGTATACTGGACCTGTAAAGTCGTCTTCTAGGAATACACTGTAACGACCGCTTTCATCTGTTAAAACAGCGTCTGGGTTTGCTGCTAAAATACTTGCAGCTACTGCTTCATCAGCAGCTTCTTGAGATAAACCTTCAGCAGAGAAAGTTTCAGCATCCGCAGATGCCGCTAAACGAAATGGTACAGCTACCATCTGGCCTGTTGAATCCAATGTTGAAACGCTAACCACCGCGTTCATCATTGCACCTTTAACTGCTTTACCTGTTACTTCAACGTTAAACTGGACGCTATCTGATGAATCAAAAGACTCAACAGGTGGAACATAAACATTTCTGTCATTATCAGAACCACACGCAGTTAAACCGAGTGTAAGTGCAACTGATGCCGCTATTGGTGTAAATTTGATCATACGCTTCGCCATTTATTTCTCCTTGATAGCCATGAAATAAGTATCTGAAAAAGTTTGGTTAAACTTAGGTCAGCTTGCTGTTCATTTACAAAAAATGTAAAAAAACACAATAATCTAACCTTTGTTACTAGAACTTTAAAAGTACCATTAAGCTATGAGTTGTTGCTACATATTTATACATTTTAAATGATGTATTTTTAGTTTAACGCCATGTTATATTTTTTATAGGGTTTATTTTAATTCAATAACCTAAGTTACAGCCGAAAAAAATTAAACACGCATGCTTACAATATAACTTGTTTGTTGAGTGATTATTACATTAAATTTAGTTTGTTAAATATTTTCTTCAAGTATTTGCGACAGATCGTCAAAAATAAAAATTAATAGTTACTAAAGCAATAATAAAGGATTGCTTTTATTTTTGAGAGCATACTCAAAGCGGGAGTTTTTGTGGTTATTTATTTCTCTGTTCTCGTAAAAACCAAAACATTGTTAAGTAAACCTGCATATCATTTGAACGTGTTTGCACATACTAAATTAATAATGCAGGTTGCTGTGCTTAACCTGGTACGCGCACAACCCCTTCCATCAAAACTCTGGCGCTTCGGCTCATACTCGCTTTGGTAACTTGCCAGTCGCCATTAGTTTTTTTAGCTTCAGCGCCTACTTTTAACGTGCCCGAAGGGTGACCAAAGTTCACCTCACTCAATGCGCCACCACCTGCGGCTAAATTTACTAACGTACCGTCAATGGCTGCTGCGGTGCCAATTGCAACGGCGGCAGTTCCCATCATGGCATGATGTAATTTACCCATCGACATAGCACGTACTAATAAATTAATACTGCCAGCATCTATGTGTTTACCGCTTGATGCGCTATACGCCTTAGGCTTAGCAACAAACGCAACTTTAGGTGTATGCTGGCGTGCTTGTGCTTCATTTATATTATTAATTAAGCCCATTTTAACAGCGCCATAAGCACGAATTGTTTCAAGCTTTTTAAGCGCAGCGTCATCGTTATTAATGTCGTCTTGCAGCTCAGTGCCGGTATAACCAATATCTTCAGCATTAATAAAAATAGTTGGAATACCCGCATTAATCATCGTCGCCTTTAGAGTACCAACATCTGGCACCTCTAAATCGTCAACAACATTACCTGTTGGAAATAAAGCACCATCCCCATCAGCAGGGTCTACAAACTCAAGCTTTATTTCTGCTGCAGGGAACGTAACACCGTCAAGCTCAAAGTCGCCGGTTTCTTGCACTTCGCCATTAGTCATAGGCACATGCACTAAAATGCTTTTTTTAATGTTAGCCTGCCAAACACGCACAATAGCTTTGCCATTATCGGGCACGCGGTTTTTATCAACTAAGCCATTACTAATTGCAAAGGCCCCCACGGCAGAGGTTAAATTACCGCAGTTACCGCTCCAATCAACAAACGCCTTATCAATAGCTACTTGCCCAAACAAGTAATCTACATCGTGATTGGTTTGCTCACTTTTACTTAAAATAACCGTTTTGCTGGTGCTTGATGTTGCACCGCCCATGCCGTCGGTTTGTTTACCATAAGGATCGGGGCTACCAATAACACGAAGCAATAAATTATCGCGCGCCTCACCTGCCACTTGGGCAGGCTTTGGCAAATCGGTTAAATTAAAAAACACACCTTTACTCGTGCCGCCACGCATGTAGGTCGCGGGCACTTTTATTTGTGGTTTAAACATTTTTTAAATCCTTATTACGCGTTTGTCGCTTCTAAAAAGTCTTGAGCAAAACGCTGTAATACACCACCAGCAGCATAAATAGAAAGCTCTTCTTGCGTATCTAATCGGCATTTCATTGCTGCAGTTAGCACTTCACCATTTTTACGGGTGATCACAAGCTCTAAAGTGGCGCCCGGTGCTGGTGCGCCTTTTACATCGTAACTTTCACTTCCATCAAGGTTTAATGTTTTACGGGTAGTGCCTGGTGCAAACTCAAGCGGTAAAACGCCCATGCCAATTAAATTAGTACGATGAATACGCTCAAAGCCTTCAGCGACTATAACTTCAACACCTGCAAGCCTAACCCCTTTTGCCGCCCAATCGCGTGACGATCCTTGCCCGTAGTCAGCACCGGCCACAATAATAAGCGGTTGTTTACGTTGCATGTAAGTTTCGATTGCTTCCCACATGCGCGTGTTTTCACCCTCAGGCTCTATACGCGCGTAAGACCCCTGCTTAACGTCACCGTTTTCATCAAGTACCATTTCGTTAAGTAATTTAGGGTTTGCAAACGTGGCACGCTGCGCAGTTAAATGATCACCGCGGTGCGTTGCATAAGAGTTAAAATCTTCCTCTGGCACATTCATTTTAGTGAGGTACTCGCCCGCAGCACTGCTTGCCATAATTGCGTTAGAAGGCGATAAATGATCGGTCGTAATATTGTCACCCAATACCGCTAATGCACGCATACCACTCATGGTGCGCTCACCGGCAAGTGCCCCTTCCCAATAAGGCGGGCGGCGAATATAGGTACTTTGCGCTCGCCAATCATAAAGTGGATCGTTGTCTTCACCGTAATCTACGGTTAAGTCAAACATAGGCTCGTACACTTTTTTAAATTGCTCAGGCTTAACGCTTTGCTGAATAACCGCATCTATTTCTTCATCGGTTGGCCATAAATCTTTAAGGGTTACATCATTACCGTGTTGATCTTGCCCTAAAATATCTTTTTCAATATCAAAACGAATCGTGCCCGCAATAGCATAAGCGACAACCAAAGGCGGTGATGCTAAAAAGGCTTGTTTTGCATACGGATGAATACGCCCGTCAAAGTTACGGTTACCCGAAAGCACAGCCGTTGTGTATAAATCGCGATCTATCACTTCTTTTTGAATAACAGGGTCAAGTGCCCCACTCATACCATTACAAGTCGTACACGCAAAGCCAACAATACCAAAGCCAAGTTGTTCAAGCTCTGACAATAGGTTTGCGTCTTCAAGGTACGATTGCACAGCTTTAGAGCCCGGCGCTAACGACGTTTTAACCCACGGTTTGCGCATTAAGCCTTTTGCATTGGCATTGCGTGCTAACAAACCTGCCGCAATCACATTACGCGGGTTACTGGTATTGGTACAGCTGGTAATTGCCGCAATAATACACGCGCCGTCTGGCATTAAACCGTCTTCGTTTTCAACAACACCTGAAATACCTTCTTTCGCTAAATCGCTGGTTGAAACACGACGATGTGGGTTAGAAGGCCCCGCAATATTGCGGCCAACGCTCGATAAATCAAAAGTCAAAACACGCTCGTATTTTGCCGTTTTTAAGCTATCGCTCCAAAGGCCAGCCGTTTTAGCGTAGTTTTCTACAAGGGCTATTTGCTCTTCATCGCGCCCAGTTAAACGTAAATAGTCTATTGTTTTATCGTCGATATAAAACATAGCCGCAGTCGCACCAAATTCTGGCGTCATGTTTGAAATGGTTGCTCTGTCACCAAGCGTTAAAGCATCGGCGCCTTCGCCGTAAAATTCTAAATAGGTCGATACAACACGCTGCTCGCGTAAAAACTCAGTAATCGCCAACACAATATCGGTAGCGGTAATACCAGGCTGGCGAGTACCCGTAAGCTCTACGCCTACAATATCGGGTAAACGAATGTACGACGCGCGGCCAAGCATAACGCTTTCAGCTTCAAGCCCGCCTACACCCACAGCAATAACACCTAATGCATCAACATGCGGGGTGTGGCTGTCGGTACCTACTAGCGTATCGGGGAATGCAATACCATCGCGGTTTTGAATAACAGGCGACATTTTTTCAAGGTTAATTTGATGCATAATGCCGTTACCTGGCGGGATCACATCAATATTTTTAAACGCGGTTTTAGTCCAGTTTATAAAATGAAAACGGTCATCGTTTCGGCGGTCTTCAATGGCACGGTTTTTTTCAAACGCCTCAGGATCAAAGCCTGCATGTTCAACCGCTAACGAATGGTCAACAATTAACTGCGTTGGTACCACAGGATTAACTTTAGACGGATCGCCACCTTTAGCGGCAATTGCATCGCGCAAGCCTGCTAAATCAACAAGGGCCGTTTGACCTAAAATATCGTGGCACACCACACGCGCCGGATACCACGGAAAATCTAAATCTTGTTTACGCTCAATTATTTGGCTAAGTGCATCGGTAAGCATGGCAGGATCGCAGCGGCGTACTAAGTTTTCTGCAAATACACGCGAGCTGTAAGGGAGAGTAGCATAAGCGCCTGGTTTAATAGCATCAACAGCGGCTTGGGTATCGTAGTAATCTACATTTGAGCCCGCAAGCGGTTTGCGGTACTGAGTGTTGTTAATTATGGTCATAATAAAAATTCGCTAATAAGTGACGGGAAATAAAAAGGCAAAAAGGTGAGCTAGGCTCACCTTAAATGCTAACTAATTAGCCTCTTGATTCAATTGGCGTATAGCTGCGTGCATCTGGCCCAGTGTAATCTGCACTTGGGCGAATAATACGGTTATTAGCACGTTGTTCTTTTACGTGAGCTGTCCAACCAGTAACGCGGCTCATTACAAATATTGGCGTAAACAACTTAGTGGGAATATCCATAAAGTGATAAGCCGATGCATGGAAAAAATCAGCATTACAAAATAACTTTTTCTCGCGCCACATTACTTCTTCACAACGAACAGAAACCGGGTAAAGCACATCATCGCCCACCTCTGCTGCTAATTTTTCAGACCACTTTTTAATAATTACATTACGCGGATCCGACTCACGGTAAATTGCATGCCCAAAGCCCATAATTTTATCTTTACGCTCAAGCATACCCATTACTTCTTGCTCAGCATGTTCTGCGCTAGTAAAGCCTTCAATCATATCCATTGCAGCTTCGTTTGCACCACCATGTAATGGCCCGCGTAACGTACCAATCGCACCCGTTACACACGAATGAATATCAGACAAAGTAGAAGCACATACGCGCCCTGTAAACGTAGAGGCATTAAATTCGTGCTCTGCGTATAAAATAAGCGACACATTCATTACTTGCGCAAACAACTCGCTTGGTGCTTTGTCGTGTAATAACGTTAAAAAGTGTGCACCTACTGAATCGTCGTCTGTTTGTGTTTCAATACGAACGCCATCGTGTGAAAAACGGTACCAGTAACAAATAATACTTGGGAACACGGCAACCATGCGGTCAATCGCATCGTTTGCTTGGCTAAAATCAAGTTCCATTTCAAGGTTACCCAACATAGAGCAACCCGTACGCATTACATCCATTGGGTGCGCGTCTTTAGGAATATTTTCAAGCACGGTTTTAAGTGCATCTGGCAAGCCACGTAAGCTTTTTAATTTTGCTTTGTACTCAGCCAACTCGCTAGTTGTTGGTAACTCGCCGCGTGAAAGTAAAAACGACACTTCTTCAAACTGCGCTTTTTCAGCCAGTTCGCTAATATCGTAACCACAATACGTTAAACCAGAGCCACTTTGGCCCACTGTACACAATGCTGTTTGACCCGCTACTTGTCCGCGTAAACCTGCGCCGCCTAATGCTTTATCTACCATGATTTTCTCCTATCTTAAATTTGTGTGTGTTATCTAATTTAATAGTTATTATTTGTCAGATTTTGATGAAAAAAGGTTATCGAGTGAGTTTTCGTATGTGTGGTAATCTAAAAAGTCGTAAAGCTCAGCACGGGTTTGCATGTTTTCAATTTCGCTTTGTTGCGAGCCTTCATTTAAAATAGCCGAGTAAACGTTAAGTGCCGCTTTATTCATCGCTCTAAACGCACTGAGTGGGTAAAGCACCATTTCAACGCCCACATCACTTAGCTGCTCTTTGGTATAAATTGGCGTTTGGCCAAACTCAGTAATATTAGCTAAAATAGGCACATTTAACGCATTGGCAAATGCTTGGTAATCGGCAAGGTCGTGCACAGCTTCAGCAAAAATAGCATCGGCGCCAGCTTCAACACAGGCTGCTGCGCGGTCAATAGCCGCATTTAAGCCTTCTTTTTGAAACGCATCGGTACGCGCCATAATGTAAAAATCGCTATCGGTTTTGGCATCTACCGCGGCTTTAATACGGTCAACCATTTCGCCTTGGCTTACAATTTCTTTATTTGGGCGATGGCCACAACGCTTTTGCGCCACTTGATCTTCTATATGAAAACCCGCCGCGCCTGCTTTGGTCATTTCTTTAACGGTACGTGCAATATTAAACGCCCCGCCCCAACCGGTATCGGCATCAACAAGTAAAGGTAAATCGCTTGCACCGGTAATACGGCGAATATCTTCAAGCACGTTGTCTAGGCTTGTCATACCTAAATCAGGCATACCGAAAGAGGCATTAGCAACACCCGCACCCGAAAGGTAAATAGCTTGGTGGCCCATTTTTTCAGCCATCATCGCTGTGTAGGCATTAATAGTGCCCACTACTTGTAATGGGCGGTTATTAGCAATAGCTTGTTTAAATTTATATCCTGCTGACATGTCATTTCCTCTCTTTGAACGGTGGCTACATGGAGTAACTTATATTTTTAATCTTTGTTTATGACGCTTTAAATATTTTGCTTAGCTTTTAGCGGCTCATACCAATCTGTATGAGTAAACAGTTATTCAGATTGGTATAAATCAAATTTGGTTTGAATATTCGCTTGCGACGCACTTATATGGCGCTTCATTAGCATTTCGGCCAGTTCGCCGTCGTGGTTTTCAATCGCGTTAATAATGGCTAAGTGTTCGTCAAACGCTTTTGATACACGCGGCCCCACCATACCCATTTGCACGCGGTACATGCGTATTAATTGATACAGGTCGTTACAAAGCAAATGAATCAAATGCGCGTTTTTACTACCTTTAATAATGCGATAATGAAAATCTAAATCGCCCGCTTCTTGGTAGTACGACTCGCCTTCTTTAACGCGTTGCGTTTGTAAATGTTGATTAAGCAATTGCTTTAAGCCTTTAATTTCATCAGGCTCCATATTGTCGGCAGCTAAGCGGCACGCCAAGCCCTCAAGCGAGCTACGCACTTGGTAAACCTCAATTAAACGCTCAGCGGTAAGGGCGACAACACGGCAACCTACATTGGCTTTACGCTCAACTAAATAACAGCTTTCAAGTCGGTTTAGCGCCTCACGCAATGTTGCGCGGCTTACACCGTAACGCTTTGCAAGCTCTGGCTCCGAAATTTTACTACCTTGGGCAATAGTGCCTTCAACAATCTCACGGCGCATATTTACAAATACCTGATCGGATGCTGTGGTAACGGGCGCTTCGTTTAAAAATGAGTCTGTCATAAGTTAATATTTAGATTGTCGACAATTTGTATCACCATAATGGGCGCATTAAAAAAACATGTCAACCCTAAAACCCAACAAAAAGGCTAAAAAACAGCCTCATTGTCGACACTATTAACCTAAAGTATGGTTAAACTAGTTTATAAATACCTAAAAACCACAAAGTGTCGACAGCGACATTTAATTAAACAGCGGGTTTTTATCACTGAAATTTAGTTATTTAAATGCTAAAATCGCGCTTTATTTTTAATGTACGAGCTAGCGCGTGAACGCCAATACTTTTATTCCTGAGCACTTTATCGACGACGTAAAAACCTACCTGCCAACTCATTTAAAGTTAGATGACTTTATAAATGCGTGTCGTCGCCCGCTCAGAAAATCTATCCGCGTTAATACATTAAAAATTACCGTTGAAGACTTTATTAAAAAAGCAGAACAAAAAAATTGGCAACTTACGCCAATTCCTTGGTGTAGCGAAGGCTTTTGGCTAGAGCGCCCAAGTAATGAAGAGCAAAACCTAGCCCTGGGTAATACCGATTTACACCTAAGCGGCGCAATGTACGTGCAAGAGGCAAGCTCAATGCTACCGCCAATAGCGCTCAAACAAAGTATACAAACAAGCAACACCGTGCTTGATATGGCGTCGGCGCCGGGGTCTAAAACATCGCAACTAGCAGCACTAATGAACAACCAAGGTGTGTTGGTAGCAAACGAGCTTTCGTCGTCGCGTTTAAAAGTACTCAGTGCTACCTTAAAACGCATGGGCGTGGGTAACTGTGCGCTTTCACACTTTGATGGCGTTATATTTGGTAACTACATGTATGAATGTTTCGATAGCATATTGCTAGACGCGCCCTGCTCTGGCGAAGGCACCGTGCGTAAAGATGCAGACGCATTAAAAAATTGGTCAATCGAATCAAACATTCAAATAGCCCAAGTACAAAAAGACTTAATAAAAAGCGCATTTTACGCGTTAAAACCCGGCGGCACGCTCGTGTATTCTACCTGTACACTCACCCCGCTCGAAAACCAGCAAGTATGTGAATTTTTACTTGAAGAATTTGGCGAGTATATAGCGCCCGAGTCGCTTAGCGATTTATTCCCAGGGGCCGACAAAGCAACAACGGCCGAGGGCTATTTGCACGTATGGCCGCAAACCTACGACAGCGAAGGTTTTTTTATTGCTAAATTTAAAAAGCATGCAAGTTGTAACAACCCTAACCAAACAGTTAAAAAAGGTGCATTCCCGTTTGTTGAGTTTGATAAAAAACCAACAACTGCATTTATGAGCGAGCTTAAAAAACACTTTGGTTTAACAAACTTACCCGGCACATTAATGCAGCGCGACAAAGAACTGTGGTTATTCCCGCAGGGGTTTGATGCAATTCAAAACAAAATTAAATACGCCCGCTTAGGTATTCAAATAGGCATTATTCATAAAAACGGCGTAAGGCTAACTCACGAGTTTGCTACAGTTTTAGGCAATGCGTGTAAAACCAACACGTATGCGCTAAATAGCGAACAAGCAAACGACTACTTTAATGGTAAAGATGTACGACTAGCCGAGCCTACAAAAGAGCTAGGCGAAGTGGTATTAACTTTATGCGGCTGCCCAATTGGGCTAGGTAAATGGCAAAAAAATAAGATCAAAAACTCACTACCGCGCGATCTAGTGCAAAATACCCAGTTAATAAACTGGGAGTAAACATACTTAAATCACGTATAAAATGTGTACAACACGTTTAAGTGTTTGTATTAACTACAGTATAAAAAATGCACTAAAAATATGTAATTTTAAGAGCTTTGGCTATACTTAGAATACTTTCAACTTCTCCCTATGAATTAGAAAGTTTTTAGTTAGCGCAAGGCTCAAAAGAGCCCGTTATAGCCCAGAGTTTCCCAAATCACTCTGGGCATTTTTTTGTCTGCTTAAATACACCAGTGAAATGAAATAGAAATTCACAAAGGGTAGCTCTGTGATTGATTAGTAATCAAGTAATTTAATCACCACCGAGTAGTAAAGGAGAAAACAACGAGAAGTGACTACCAAATTACTAGTGTCTTCTCTGTGTAGCGCCAGCGACTCGGTGTGCTCTGTGGTCATATTATTTATAAATAACAAGAAGCTACGCTCCTAACGTGAGCAAGCTCTACGTCTACAAAATAAAGTCAAACTTTACACCGTAGACGCGCAGCTTGCTGGCGTATAAAAGCAACGCTTTTACATATTTATAATTAAAGCGCCAGCAAGCAAGGCGCCTACAGTAAATCAACACCGTACATTGCTTTTACATTTAATTGATTAAAAAAATGATTATGTCACCACCATGAAGTGAAGGAGAAGACAAGGAGAAGTGACTACCAAATTACTAGTGTCTTCTCTGTGTAGCGCCAGCGACTCGGTGTGCTCTGTGGTCATATTATTTATAAATAAAAAGAAGCTTGCTCACGCAAGTTATTAATATTTGGTTAAATATTCACAAAGAGGTTAAGAGACGCTGCGCTTTAGAGAAGTGATCTAGGGATAAAGTAAGGAAACCATTATTAGTGTTTTAATGTCTTCTCATTTACTCCTCATTTTGTTCTCTTTGTGCAAATGATCTTTTAAAAAAAGCTACGCTTCTAACGTGAGCAAGCTCTACGTCTACAAAATAAAGTCAAACTTTACACCGTAGACGCGCAGCTTGCTGCCGTATAAAAGCAACGCTTTTACATATTTATAATTAACGCGCCAGCAAGCAATGCGCCTACAAGTAAAATAAACACCCTGCATTGCTAAGTAATTTATTCACCACCGAGAAGTGAAGGAGAAGTAATTTAAGGCTGGTAAATATTTTTTGGGTTTAACTTTGTTTATCTCTGTGTAGCGCCAGCGCCTCGGTGTTAGCAATTCATTTATAAATAACAAGAAGCTTGCTCACGCAAGTTATTAAAAATTAATTAAATATTGCACAAAGAGGTTGAGAGACGCTGCGCTTTAGAGAAGTGATCTAGTAATTAAGTAAATAGACCTAATTACTATTTTATTGTCTTCTCATTTACTCCTCATTCGCTTCTCTTTGTGCAATCACGGTTAGTAAATTTTTCACAAAGAGGTTAAGAGACGCTGCGCTTTAGAAAAGTGATCTAGTAATTAAGTAAATAGACCTAATTACTATTTTATTGTCTTCTCATTTGCTCCTCATTTTGTTCTCTTTGTGCAATCACGTTTAGTAAATTTTTCACAAAGAGGTTAAGAGACGCTGCGCTTTAGAGAAGTGATCTAGTGATAAAGTAAGGAAAGCATTATTAGTGTTTTAATGTCTTCTCATTTACTCCTCATTTACTTCTCTTTGTGCAAATGATCTTTTAAAAAAAGCTGCGCTTCTAACGTGATCAACCTTTAAGTCTACAAGTAAATGCAAGCAAACTTCATTGAGTCTTACTAAAGGCTCTGAGTGGTGGGGTTTAAGATCTAAAAACTGACATCTAAAATCCCTTCCCTAACAAAATCTATTTACACTGTTTGTTAAACATCCAGCTGTTTCTGACCGGCTCAAAATGAGCGCCAAATTTAAGCGACAAACATAAAATAGGTAAAGCATCTAACTGCTTAGCAATATCGAACGCACGAGAAAACTTATGCCCGTGCTTAGCCGCTAGTTTTAGCTCGTTTACATACAAGGCTTTATATTTTGGAGAGAGTTGTTGCCAGTTCATTAGTGCTATTTCTATAGCGCCTAAATGCACCTCAATTTTATACGGGCCTACAAGCTTAGCTTGATTAATATAACCGTACACCCGATCGGTTGGGCCATTTTGGTAACTCACTACCTTTGCCAACGCAATCCAGGTTTCGGACCACGTTTCACGAAGGGCTACCGACTTTAATAATAACTGCTCTATTTGTTGGTAACTTGCAGCTATATCATCTGGCTGGTTTGTACTAACCGCTAACTTAAGCAATTTTACATGCGCCATTAACTGCAAATAATGAGGATGGGTTGGGTCGAGCGAGCTTGCCAAACTTATAGCGTCGTCTGCTAAGTTTAGCTGCTGTATATCAATATTATTGCCCGTAATTTCCTGCAGAGTATTTTTTGCATTGAAGTACCACGCATTAGCGCGCATACTTTGCAAACTGGTATAAAAAATAGCCAGTGTAATAAGTGCCAACACTAAAACATTAACGTATTTAAACACCTTACTTGTACTAATCATAAAACAACGACGCCGTTAAATTAAGCGGGTTAGTTACAAACAACGCTTCAGCCTGCTCGGCCCCTATTAACTCGGTAACAATGCTTTTTGCCTTACTTAAAATAGGCGGCCTACGCTTAACAGAGTGGGCATCGCTTGCAACGTAAGTTACTAAGCCATTTTTAAGCATATCAACGCTAATAGTTTGCGCTTGTTCGCCCCACCCGCCTTCAATGCTAGAGGCCGTTAATTGAAACTCACAACCCAATTGCTTTAAGCGCTCTATGTAAAACGGCTTAGCTTGAATATCGCGGTTGCGTTCAGGGTGCGGAATAATAGTTTTAATATTTTGTTTAGCCAACCAATTAATAAACTTGTCAAACCCTTGCGGTACATGGGAATGCGGTAACTCAAGTAACACATAATTTGCGCCATTTACATTGCCAATAAACGGCAGCTTTTTGCTCATTACTAACGTCATAAGCTCTACATCAAGCCTAACTTCTGCGGCTACGGCTAGCTGTATATTAATATTTGCATCATGCGCGGCTTGTTTTAATTTAGCTAGGTCGTCGTAAATATGCGAAGCCGCGTTATTAAAGCGGCCTAAATGAATGTGCGGTGTGGCAACCATATGGGTTATACCATCGGCTTGCGCCATGGTTAAAAGCGCTAAAGACTCAGTTAAGTCGTTAGCGCCATCGTCAAGCCCAGGTAATATGTGGGAATGTATATCTATCATAATAACCGTTATTTACGACTGTTCAGATTTTTGAGTGTAATCGTAATAGTCGTAGTAGCCATAATTATGTTCTTCTTTCGACTTGGTTATATCTACTTGGTTAACAACAACCCCAGCAATATGCGCCTTAGACTCAAACAAACGTTCAATACCCGCTTTAATAGGTTTAATGCGTGTTAAATCGGCTTTTACAACAAAAATAACCGAATCGGTATTTTGCGCTATTACTAATGCATCACTCACCGCTTGAGTAGGTGGCGTATCAATAATTATATGGTCGTAAGTGTCTTTTAAGCTTACTAATAACTCATTAAAACGATTGCTCGAAAGCAGCTCTAACGGGTTACCTGGTATTTGCCCACTTGGCATAATAGTAACGCCCGACTGCTCGTCAATATGCGTACATTCGCTTAATTGCTCAGTACCCACAATTAGGTTACTTAAACCTGGGTGAAATACAGGTATATCAAAGCGTTTTGCAATACTGGGTTTACGTAAATCGCCATCAATTAATAATACTTTACCCATTTGCGCAAGCGACATCGCTAAATTGGTAGAGGTCGTTGTTTTACCCTCACCCGGCGAGCTAGAGGTAACAGCAATAACTTTATGCTCTCGGTCGAGCTGGGTTAGCAGTAAACTGGTACGAAATGTTCGTACCGACTCTGCAAAACGCCTGTAATTGTCATCAAGGTAAGCATTTATAGGGAAAACACTATTTTTAGGCACTTTAACATGTGGCAGTATACCTAACATACGTTGCGCTAATTTGCTTTCAACGTCGTTTTTATTTTTAACTGTGTCGTTAAGTGCATCAAACACAAAGCTCATTACAACTGCAAACCCAAAGCTTGCCACAAACGCTAAAACCACAATTAGTTTTTTGTTAGGTTTACTTGGATCTTTTGGTGCGTATGCGCGGTCGGTAAAACGTGCCGCAGCCGAGCTAAAGTCACTAGTTACTTCAGTTTCGCGCGAGCGCGATAAAAACGTATTAAATATATTACGGTTAGTTTCAACTTCGCGTTTAAGTTGGTTGTAGGCGGTTTCTTTACGGGTGATCTCTTGGTATTCGGCACGTATTTTAACTAAGTCGGCCTCAAGGGCACTAACGGTGCGCGTAATACGGTTTAGCTCTTTTTCAATACCAGTAATAAGGCCTTTAATTTGCTTATTTAAGTTACTTTTAACCGTAGCCAGCTCTGCCTTTGCCGATATTATTTTAGGGTGCTTAGGGCCGTAAACTTCGCTAAGTTCACTTACTTTACGCTCCACTAAAATAACTTCGCGTTTTACATCTTGCACCACTTTGTGCGACGTAATTTCAGGCATACTACCCAATAAATCTAAGTTATTATTACCGTATTCACTTATTACGCGGTTAATACTTTGCAGGTTATTTTTTTCGGTGCGGGCAGTTACTAACTGTTCAGACGTTTGCTCAAGCTCTTGAGTGACTAAACCCGCAATACCTTCAATATCTACTAGCTTTTGTGCCTCGCGGTAGGCTTGTAATTTTTGCTCAGAGGTATCAAGCTGAATACGCAGTGCCGATAAACGCGTATTTAACCAGCTAGACGCTTGCTGAGTAATGCCCATTTTAGCGCGCATTTGGCTTTCTATGTACACTTCGCCCACAGTATTAGCCACTAATGCAGCAAGCTTTGGGTCGCTCGACTCAAAACTTACTTTAACTAATTGCGTTTTACGAATTGGCGAAACCGTTAACTTTCCTTTAAAAGTTTCAAGTAGCTCTAGCATTTGCAAATCTTGTATTTCTTGCTCAGTAAGTTGTTGCTGTTCTGCTTTATTTAAAAAAGGAAATAGCCCTTTAACATAAGCCTTTGCCTCACCAGTAAATGAAGGCTTAGCTATAAAATCGGCATGGGCTTTTAAATCAAGCTTAGTAATTACCTCACGGGCAATACTGTCTGACTTAATAACCTCAAACTGGGTAAGGTAGTATTCTTTTTTAGATGTGTCGAGCCCGTAAACTTCGTCAAAGCTTACTGCTTTACTTTGTTCGGCCTCAATTAACAATGTAGCGGTTGCGGTATAACGTGGAATAAGCGTTAAAGTTACCATTATAACTAGCAGAGTAGATACTAGTGCAAAGCTTATAATTTGCCATTTACTACGCATGATAACAGTTAAGTAAGCGCTTAAGTCTAACACTACTTCGCTTTGTGGGTTTTCGTTTATTTGGTTCATTTATTACTGCCCTAACAATTGCTTAAAACAAGCGCTGTTCTATTTTTATTGTATCGCCCGCTGCAATTTGGCTATTTAAATTACCTTTTTGTTGCTGCTGCTTTGTTTGCTCTTTAAATATGTATATTTTATCAAGGGATGCACGCTCGGTTAAACCACCGGCTAGTGCCACGGCTTGGTTTACTGTCATCGCGGGTTGGTAAGGGTAAGCGCCAGGCTCTTTAACCTCACCATGTATATAAAATGGGCGGTACTCGATAACTTGTGCATATACATTAGGGTTTACCAAGTAGTCGGGCTTTAAACCTTGGGTAATTAAGTTTTCAACTTGCGTTGTGCTTAAACCGGCCAATTTAATTTTACCTAAAAACGGGTAACTTACTTCGCCGCTGTTACCCAATAACGCGGTTACTTCTAGGTCGGGCTGGCCAAATACTTTTATTTCAACCTTATCGCCCGCGCCTAAAACGTAATCTTGCGCGGCATGCGCAAAATTACCCATTACTAAATTTATAAATAAACCAGTAATAAAAATACTAAATTTCATTAATTAGCCTTTAGTGCAAATGTAAAGTTAATGCCTACAACCATGCGGTCAAACTTTAGTGCGGCTTGTGTAGAATCTTTATCTATAAAGTCAACATAAGTTGAAACCATACCAAAACTATTTGTGGTATAACTTACAGCAAAGTTAGCATTACTTGTTTTGTCTTTACGGCCAATTTCACCTATGTATTTTTCATCGGTATACGACAGGCCAGCACGGGTGCTTAGCTGGTCGTTCCAATCGTGAGTCCAGGTAGCACGGTAAACACTTTCACGAATGTAATCGCCTTCAACTAGTGGGTCTTTTGCGGCGCGGCTAGTACTAAAGTCAACAAACGAATAGGTAAGTGGTTGCCAAGTAACTGCCGCTTCCCAGCTAAGCCCACTAAAGTTTTCACGTTGCTCGGCAGCAAAATCCTTTTTTTGGTAACCTAATTTAACCGAGCCCGATGTAAGTGCAGTTGCATCCCACTCCATACCAAACAATACTTTAACGTCGTCTGAATCACGGCTAATTCCGCCTGCATCAACCACATCGTAACGGTAGCCTTCTTGTTTTAACTCTAAAAAGGTACGTGTAGCAGCCTGGGTATTATAGTAACCAAGAATACCCAGAGTAGTTAAATCATAGTCACGAAACTGCGAAATAGCCCTAAAGTTTTGGTATTTTTTATTAAAAACCCCACCCATTAACGCTATTTTTGCTTTTGAGCTTTCGGCGCCAAATTCGTAGCGGCCATTTAAGCTTTGTTGTTGGTATTCAACCAGTTCGTCTACCGCATCACCTAAGCCTTCGGTTAAACCACTACCGCGTGGTTCAAACAACCAATCGGCTGTGGCGTTAAAGTCAAGCCTATGCTTACTGGTAAATTCGTTATGGGTGGCAGCGCTTAAATTAACTTGGGTAAAATTATCGGCGCTGTCTTTATTATGCAAACTTGTGCTGGTTGCCACATTAAAGTTGTAGTAGTTAACGCCATCTTCTATTAGTGCATCAACATTTGGCGCTATAGTCCAAATTAAACGCGACTCTTCGTCGGTTGGGGTGCTAAAAAAGTTATCGTTACTGCTAATACCTGTTGTTAAAGTAGGTGTTATTTGTGCGCCATCTTTGGTTATAACACTGCCCGGCTTTAGCGCAGCCATTGCAGGTGTTGCTAACCCAATACCTGCAACTAATAGTAAACCTTTAACGGGTTTAGTAAGCGTTTGCATTTTTAAATCCCTTAAATATTGTTAAAAAAATAATTTTTATATCAAACCATAACGACCAATGCTTTATGTAATGTAAATCGTACTCTACGCGTTTGGTCATTTTGTTTAAGGTGTCGGTTTCGCCCCGCCACCCATTAATTTGTGCCCAGCCTGTAATACCCGGCTTTGTTTTATGCCTAAACATATAAAAGTCGACCTTTTTACGGTATTCCTCATTGTGTGCTACCGCATGCGGGCGTGGCCCAACAATTGACATATCGCCTTTTAGTACATTTATAAACTGGGGTAACTCGTCTAAGCTAGTGCGGCGTAAAAAACCACCTAAGGGCGTTACACGTGCATCGTTTTTAGTGGCTTGTGTAACAATATGGCTGTTTTCGGTTACACTCATAGAGCGGAACTTCCATACCTTAATTTTTTTGCCATCAAGCCCGTAGCGGTCTTGTTTAAATATAGCAGGCCCTTTTGACGTTATTTTTACAGCAGCAGCAATAACCACTAAAAGTGGCGAAATAAGTAATAAAATAAGGCTGGCTACTATTATATCTTCAGTGCGTTTAATAAATTCGTGCGCGCCTATAAATGGCGACTCAAAAACACTAAGTGTGTCTACATTGCCCACATGTTCTATACGCGCGTGTATTAAGTTCGACAGTAAAAAATCGGGTATTATGTGTACATCTACCGTGGTGTCGCCCAGCTGTTTTAAAATGTCAGCAATACGCTTTTCGGCTTTTAATGGCAGTGCAATGTAAAGTATGTCTATTTCGCCCGCTTTAGCGGCATCAACAGCTGTTTGTATCCTACCTTCAACACTATTTATGACGAGCGTATCGCTTAGGCGCTCAGGCTTACGGTCGTCATAAAAGCCTTTAAATTTAAAGCCGAGCTCGTCGTTGTTATCGATTTCGGTAAATAAGTACGCACCGCTTTCGGTAGCCCCCACTATGGCCACATTACGTAAGTTCATGCCCAATTTACGGCGGTTACGCTTGTATAAAAATACCGTTAAACGCCATGCATATAAAAAAAGCAGGCTACATAAAAACCAAACTCCTAAACCAATGCGCGAATAGGTTTCGGTAAACTTAAACATAAACGAAATTACAATTAGGCACAAAAACGCAATAGTTAATGAACCCCATGCACACAAAACCATACTTCTAAACTTACCTGCTCGCCACGAGCGATAAGCCGAAAACATTTCGGCGCAATACATATAAGCTACAGCAACAAAAAGCACCGCAACCAAGTAGACAGTATTAAACGTAAATGAATAAATAAGGCAAGAAAGCTGAAACGCTAAAAAAAGGCAAAGTAAGTCAAACAATCGATAAAAATTGGCATCAGAAGAACCCGAAGGCTTAAACGTCCTTGAAGTAACCACGTTAAATCCCTTTATTTTAATAAAATTAAGTTGCGATTAATATAAAACATTAATCAGTTATGCACAATAAAAAACAAGCTAAAACACTAGCCTATTAGTGTTAAATAACAGCTCTTTGAACTAGTAAAATTAATTTAATAAATATTTTAGTTTAAAAACAACTTTATAAAAACCAAGACTGGCCATAAGCAGAAGCTGTTAAGCCACTTCTGAACTGAGTACATTTAAGGCCGCCAATATCTTACTATTTAAACTGCCGCTTTTTTAAATCATATTTTGTAGACACTTTCAAAAAAACCAATGCTCACATCGTCTAGTAAACTTAATGGTTGCAACATTAATAACTGCTTACATTTAAAAATTGATTTATTTAAGCTTGATGTATAAGTAATCATCAATAACATAAGAATTGATGATTACTACAATTACCCCAAGAAATTTTCTCAACCTATCAATATTCTAGTAAGTGAGATAATGATTTATAAAACCTAGAGATAACTTTATCTAAGTTCTGCAGTTGAATAAAGTACCATCTGAATTATTGACAATAAAACATAAAAAAATAAAAGAAAAGACAGCAGGTGAACTAATTGTATTATCAAAATATGAAAAAAACATAAATAAAGGCATTACTAATAAAATTTCATGCTTAGTACTACTTTTGCTTAATATGTATAATCTAATGAAAAAGACTATAAAGCCAAACCAAAAAAACAAACTACCTGTAAAGCCAAGCTCTAGCATTATCCTAATATATTCATTGTGAGCAGCTATAGTACTAGTTAAATTAATAATATCTTCAGGTATTATCAAATATTGGTGGCCAAAACCAGCCCCCCAATCTTTAAAATTTAATTCATATTCAGCTAATAAGTACTCCCATATCATATCCCTACCACTACTGCCAGAACCATCAAGCCTGGAAAAATAATTATCCGCAAAAAATAAAATAAGTAACACGGCAAAGGCAGAACCTAAAATTGTAGCGTTAAACTTTATAAATCCATGGATTTTATTTGCCCTGTAAAATACGAATGCAGCGATAAGTAAACAAATAAATAACGGCACCCTTGCAACCGTTAAATATAATATATACAAATTTAGAAAGCCTATTAATAAATATTTTTTTTCTTCTGTATAGTCAAAAACTTTCAGGCACGCATACACCGCAGCAATGCACCAACTTGCCAAGTAAGCAGAAATAGTTGAACCTTTTAATCTTGATATACCAGTAGAATACTCAACCCCAAAAACCTCCGTTATTCCCAGTAGTGAATAGAAAAAACCTATCAAACATATTAATGCAGGCATACAAATGAAAAACTTAAGAATTAGGATTAGCTCGCTTTTGTTAAACTTTGCAGAGCATAAAATCAGCAATATTGGTATTTGAGTAAATGAGAATAAAAGAACTTGATAACTAAATATTGGGTGTTCCACACCGACCAGTAATATATTCACTAAAACAAAAAAGTATAAAATAAAGAGCCCAGTTAACTTATCATAATTACCTCTTAATATAATTAACAAGGAAAGCATTAACCAAGTAGACTTTTCTATAGGATTAAAACGTTCAATATCAAGTGCCAACCTTAAATTTAATGCATATAGCAAAAGTGTAAAAAAAAGCATTGGTATAAAGAAATAACGCTGAAAACGGAGCTTGCTAAGGATCATTTTTGCAATATTCCAAACTTACCAACTTTTATATCACTTTGTATAATTTTTGCAGGATTTCCTGCTACGATAGTATTTGGTGGCACATCTTTAGTTACTACAGAACCAGCAGCAACAATTGAACAATTACCAACTTTAACACCGGGAAGGATTATAGAGTCGGCACCAATAAAACAATTATCGCCAATGAGTGTATCTACTCTCAACGCACGGACCATATCATGTGTTAATATGGCAGCATTAAAAGCAATGTATGTGTTGGCACCAATGTGAACCCCCCTAGGATTAGTTTTATCCAACCTTGCTTTGAGTGAAATAACTGAACTTGGTGATATGTGCATCCCCCAAACATTATTAAATAAATAAATCCTAAATTTAACTATCAAACGTTGTATTCTTATAAATTTATTCAATCCCACAAATCGCTCCAAAAATTAAAAAAAAGTATAGCTAAAAGGTTAAAAGTCAAAGCATATAAAAAACCAAATAATGCTCTGAACTTTTTTTCGGCCATCAAAAAATAACATGAATATGCAGATATCACCAAACACTGTGAAAAAACATATATTTTTATTAAATCAATAAAACTAGAGTTGCTAAAGTAAGTAAACGAAAAACACATCAGCATCGTAATAATATAGAAAGTATTATAAATTAAAGACACCCTCTTACTTATATACAACAGGGAAATCTGATATATAAAAAGATATAAAGTTTGGAATATTCCAAATAAACTAAAAAACCTCAGTATTTCGGTAGAATAATAAAACTTATCTTTAAATATAAAATCCAATAAAAAACTTGCTTTAAAATAAATAAAGATAAAAATAGGGCATATAATAAAACCTATAAACCTAATAAAATTAACCATTTCCTCATCATGTCTAAATGAACCTAAACTGTTTTTAAGCTTCTTTAAAAACACTTCATTGATTATTGTAAATAAAAATAGACATATTATATTGTAAACGCGAGAACCAGCAACAAAACTAGATAAGTATGTTTTACTAAATACAACTATTATATAAATCTCTATAAATCTTGAATTTATAAAAGTAGCAAACTTAAAATAAAAATAAGTAAAAGCGGAACCAAAAGCCTGCATATCAAATGAGCTTAAAGTTGAAAAGTATTTAGCCTTAGAAATGATTACATTATAATTTTTATTAATACAGAAAAAGAGAACTATCTGTTGAACCAAAAGTGAAAGAATTATTACATTAAAGTCTTGGATATATAATTGAATAAATATAAAAAAAGCCAGCATACTCAAATTGGCTTTGAAATATAATTTAGTTATTAAAAACAACTTCTGCCTATATTTTAAATATTGTATAAACGGTATGTTAATTGACGATAAAAACAAAATAGGTACTAACCAAAGAAAGAAATAATGCTCAGATATAAATACACCTGCAATTATAACAGCTGATATAAGGTAAAATATATGCGCCGTCATAGCATCAAAAGTAAGTCTTAGTTTCCTGTTATATTTATTTATGTAAGTCTCAAAAATACCATTTTCTAATACTAATTCAGATAAATTAAAAAACAATATGAATATTGCAGCTATAGCTAATGATTCAACATCAAATGATAATGCAACATAAAACATCATAAACGCAGTTGTTAATCTAGTTAAGAAGACTCTTAATGATGATGAAAGAATTAATTTGATCTTAGTTAACACTTAAAAACCTTTTTTATAATAGAAAAGTAATCAATCAGGTTCATTCTTTTTTTACACACATAATAAATACCTACTGCCAATTTCCTTAATAAAAGTGACCTAATTACAGAGGAGTGATGGAAATTCTTAGCAAATACAAATAAGCTACCTTCATAATACTTCAGTTTATTAGTTATATTTCTATCTTTGTGAGCCATAAGATATAGATCTAAAAAACTTCTATTTTTAGATCTATAGTATGCATTGATGGAATAATCTAAATCTTCACCACCTACAAATTTCGCCCCAACACCTAATCTTTCATCGAAACAACCTATTTCTTTAAAAATCTTACCCGTAACAAAAATAGTAATTGATGAAGAGAACTCAAAAAATTTAAATACACTTTTCTTTCTTATTTTTAATATAGATGAAGGAACTTCATCATGCTCACTAAAACGATACTTTGTAACTAAATAATCTAGCTTTTCAGAATAAAAAAGATTAATTAGATCCTCAAAGTTATTCATAGGGTACCAACAATCATCATCAGGAAATGCTACTAAGTCATATTTTTCAATATTTTTCATTTCACTTTCAAGCATTATATTCCTGGCTTTAGATAGGGATACTACCTTTGGTATAAATTGAGCCTCAACATAGTCTGGTAATTTAAATGTAGGCTTTGCTGTTACTCCTTGAAAAAGCACAACATGCTTGATAGAAAAGTTATTACTTACTTTTATGGAGTTAAACAATCGAGTAAGATTTAGCTCAGTCTCTTCTCCGTATATAGTAGTAGTAATAAGGAGTATATTAATCATTTATAACCTCAGCTAAAAAGGACAAGAGTTCTGGTGAAACATTTAGTTTTTTAGGATCACCTATTTCAACCTTTGCGATAACTTTTAAAATTCTAGCAATATCTTTTTCATTAACTGCATAATGAACATTATCAAAGCCTTTAAACTGTTCGGCTGTTGCTAATTGATGATCATTCCTATGCTCACCGTAGGAAAGTAATCGTGGGAGTATGATTATCGGTTTATTATTATCAATGGCTGTTATTATTGACCCCATACCTGCATGGCTTATAAAAACATCGCATTCATTAAAGTATTTATCATATTCTTTAGGTGATAAATATTTATAAATTTCACCAAATCCACTTGTAAATTTTGATTCTGCTATTTGATATATACATTTTTCAATATATACATTATCAATACCTTCAATAGCATTAAGCAAGCGCTCAAAGGGCAATTGCGTACCTACTGATACAAACAAATTCATTTAAGTAATTTTCCTTTATATTCGACACTTTCAGCTAGAGAAACGTTATCCCATTGTGATAGGGTGTGTGTAGAAAACCTTTTTGACAGCTCTCCAGAAAGAGATAACTTTTTAGCGTTTGCAATACTATCGATCCAAATCGACTTTTTATTAAAGATTTTAGCTAAGACAACCATAAATAAACCTGGAGCTGCTCCGGTGGTAATAACTGTATCAGGCCAAATGCGAATAAATAAAATAAAAGATTGAATAAACAAGAAAATTAACTTTACTTTTTCATTTTGATTGGCATCGATCACGTAATGCACAGTTTCGTCTTTTAATTTTACATCTTTATTAGTTGTTATGTATGTAGTATTGTAGTTAGACAGGAATGTATCTAACCTTCTTAATTGTTTCCAATGGCCGCCATATGATGCTATTGCCAATACTTTTTTACTCACATTTCACCTCGTATATAATACCCACAGCTCAGTTATGTATTTTCTTCTTCGTTTTAACTTCATCAATATTGAAATAATAATTTTAAGTCCATCATCCTTTTATAACTGTGCATTGAACTTAAGAAACTATTTAATTTCATGAGAAACTCTAAATTTTTAAACATGAGCAAAATATAAATTTATTCAATCCTGACTATATATCCTATTGATAAATCACGTATTTGATTTCATTTTTATTTCATATAATGCACTTCTGAACTCATCACCCATATCGCTTGATTGCATTGCATATTCAACATTAGCCAGCATATAACCAAGTTTAGAGCCACAATCGTGCGACTTACCTGTTAGGTGGTAAGCTTCGAGCGTTTCGAGGTGGCGTAGTTGCAGTAATGCATCGGTAAGTTGTATTTCGCCGCCAGCGCCAGGTGGTGTGTACTCAAGCAAATCCCAAATAGTGGGTGATACTACATAACGGCCTGTTATAGCCAGGTTACTTGGGGCTTCATCGTTATCTGGTTTTTCAACCATGTTTTTAATGGTGGCGTTTTCGCCTGCGCTTATGTTTTTACCGGCCAAGTCTACCACGCCGTATTGGTGTACTTGTGCTTGTGGTACGGGCTCTACCATTACTTGGTTGTGGCCTGTTTGGTCAAACCGGTTAATCATTTGGCTTAAGTTATCGGTTTTTGGGTTTGATTTGTATTTATCGATTATTACGTCGGGTAGCATTACGGCAAATGGGTTATTGCCTACTATGGGTTTAGCAGCAAGTACTGCGTGGCCTAAACCTAATGGTGCCGATTGGCGAACCGAAATAACCGTTACGTCTTTTGGTACTATTGAGCGAACCTCGTCTAATAGGCTGCGTTTTACGCGTGCCTCTAGCGTGGCTTCTAGCTCAAAGCTGGTGTCAAAATGGTTTTCGATAGAGTTTTTAGAGGCGTGAGTAACCAGTACTATTTCTTTTATGCCTGCGGCTACAGCTTCGTTAACTACATATTGAATTAAGGGTTTGTCTACCAGGGGGAGCATTTCTTTTGGTATGGCTTTTGTGGCTGGCAACATACGTGTGCCTAAACCTGCAACGGGGAGTACTGCTTTTAAAACTTTCACTTTAATTCCTTTTTTATTTTTTGATTATTTATAAAAACACAAAAAAGGACAAGCAAAGTTAGGCTTAAGTCCTTTTAACGTACCTCACATACCGTGTGAAGTTATTATTATACACAACACAATAATGTACTCAACTATAAACGCATCCTTTTATATTGTTTTTTTGTTAAATTTATGTTGCACCAAAATAACCACCAAACGCCCTACTTTAGTGCTGTGTAGCACTTTTTACTTATCTACCTTTTTTGTTGTAATAATACTATACTTGGCTGTGCTGTTTATTAGGGATTATTAACTAAAGGAACGTATGTGCGCTTAAGTGTTTGCATTTTAATTGTTATGTCGTTTTTTGTGTACGCACAAGATGCACTTATGCATTTGCGTAACAGCGATATACTAAACCGTGCACAACAACATTATGGCGATGAGGGCTACACCCGTATTAAAAATTGGCTTAGCTTTATAGATAGCAGCCAAGGTAAAAGCGAGTGGCAGCAAATACACCTAGTTAACGACTTTTTTAATAAGCACATACAATACCAAACCGACGACGACCTATGGCAAAAAAAAGATTACTGGGCCACCCCGCTTGAAAGCTTAGGCGTTGGTATGGGCGACTGTGAAGACTACGTAATAGCCAAATACTTTACGCTAATTGCACTAGGCATACCGGAAGATAAAATACGGTTAATGTATGTGCGCCAAAAAACAGTAAACCAGCCGCACATGGTATTAATTTATTTTGAAGAGCCTAACCAAATACCGCTTGTGTTAGGTAATTTTAATACTAAACTTTTACCCGCTAACAAACGGCCCGATTTAAAACCTATATACAGCTTTAACGGCCAAGGTTTATGGCTAGCTAAAGCAAAAGGGTTGGGTAATAAAGTAAAAAATAGCCGTGGTGTATCGGCCTGGAACACCATGCTACAACGCATAGAACACGGTGAGCTTGCGCCCACCAACAGTAACATTAAAGGAACTAGTAGTTATGTATCGACTTTTTAAAAATGGACTTAGTTTAAAAACCCAAGTGTACGGGTTAATTATTTTAATTTCGGTTATTTCGTTTTTTGTACGTGTAGTTACCGACGTACAAACCACCCGCCACTATTTGCAAACCCAAATGGGCAGCCACGCGCAAGACACCGCAACAAGTTTGGGGCTTTCTATTTCGCCCTACCTTGACGACGAAAGTTTAATGATTGCCCAAACCATGGCCACGGCTATTTTTGATAGTGGCTATTATAAGCAAATTAAATTTACCGACATGCAAAGTAATGTGGTGTTTGAGCTTACTAACCCTAAACGGGTTGAGTCGGTACCTGGCTGGTTTATTAATGCGGTAGAGCTTAACGCACCCACCATGAGCAGCGAGCTTAATAATGGCTGGGTTATGGCAGGCACACTTAATGTAACTAGCCATGCTGGGCAGTCGTACTTAACGCTTTGGGAGCACACAAAACGCAGCTTTTACGGATCGTTTTTATTACTTGCGGGATCGCTTGCGGTTGCGTTTTTAATTTTAGGCACGGTGTTTAGACCGCTAAAAGCCGTAGAACACCAAGCACAATTGGTAACGCGTAAACGCTTTACCTTAAACGAGCAAATACCGGTTGCACGCGAACTACGTACAGTAACTAAAGCCATAAACAATATGGTTATTAATTTACAAAGCACGTTTGACTCGTTAACTAAGCAAACCCAAACCCTCACCGAAGAAGTTTACATAGACCCACTTACTGGGCTTGGGAACCGTCGGTCGTTTGAAAACCATTTTAGCTCAGTGGTTGATACAGTAACTGAAGACGCGCCAATTACCGCAATGATGATCACCCTGCCTTCGCTTACTAATATTAACCAAACCGTTAGCTACCAAGACGGTGACGAACACGTTTACGATGTAAGCACAACTTTGCAATCTATACTAAGCGAGTTAACCAACACTAAACTATTTAAGCTTAATGGCAGTACGTTTATAGCACTGGCCCCGTTTGACGTGCCATTTTTGAATAAAACCAAGCTAGACATTAACGATGCGTTTAGCCAAAAGAAAAACAGCCTACATATAAATGGCTTTGCTAACTTGTCGCTTGTAAGTGTTGAAAATGGCTCGAGCTTAGGGAGTGTGCTTTCGGCGCTTGATACCGGTTGTACTATTGGCGAAACCACAGCTACCAATAAAGTAGATAAAGACACCCTATTTAGTGTTAAACAATGGCGTGCGCTAATTCAGTCGATTATTGATTCGGGCGAGGTGAGTTTTTCGGTGCAGGCTGTTAAGCAAGCTGACTCAGAGCACCAGCAGTGCTATTTTGAGGTTTTTGCACACTTTATACACGAAGGTGAAAAAGTAAATAACGGCCATTTATTTGCTATGGCCGAAAAACTTAATTTAACCGAAGAGCTCGACAAAAAAATAATACGCAATTTTGTAAACGTTAAAGAGCAATACCCAAAAGATGTGTTTGCCCTTAATTTAAGTAAAGCCGCGTTATATTCTAC
>Ga0207891_1000279_pt1 | contig 39620 bp, 33 predicted proteins | sample LinPmetageLP50_FD_184061 | JGI IMG/M metagenome (GOLD analysis project Ga0207891, IMG submission 184061) | Marine viral communities from the Pacific Ocean - LP-50 (SPAdes) | ecosystem: Environmental > Aquatic > Marine > Oceanic | place: Pacific Ocean | collected 2011-08-27 | reverse complement strand
GCTGTTGTGGGGGATCGTTATTTTTCTGCTCAATTACATTCCCTATATCGGCTCCACCATCGCCGTGATCCCGGTGGCCGTCATTGCCTTGCTGCAATTCGGGCCCGAGTGGGCGCTGGTGGCGATTGCCGGGTTGATCGTCATCCAGCAATTGCTGGGCAATGTCATCGATCCCCGTCTGACAGGTCGTAGTCTGGCCATCTCACCACTGATAGTGCTTGTTTCCATCGTTTTCTGGGGCTGGATCTGGGGCTTGGCTGGTATGCTGATCGGGGTGTTGGTTACCGCCACGTTCGTGATTGTTTTTGATCATATCCCTGCGTTGCGGCCTCTCGCCAACCTGCTCAGCCGCAGTGCACCGGATCGCCAACATCATTAACTCGGTGGGGCGCTGCCTCCCCCGGCCACTGGGCATTCGGATCTGTCTCGCTGCGCCGCGACCAAGCCCTTGGATCCTTCATGTCAATGTATTCCATGTTCGTCTTCATCTACTTCAGGATTTTAATGGATGGGCTTTAGTCGTAACGCAGTAACCTCCGAATTGATATGGCGCCCGCACAGGCAGCGCAAACAGGTACAAGCGTTGTCGCAGCAGTCGGGATCGTGCTGGGGTATCTGCCCATGCCGCCGTGCGAACGGATACAAGATCCGGCCCAACAGGCTCGGCAGATACAGTTTGGCGAGCATCGGACGTGCATCCCCCGATGCCATCTGGCGAAACATGGCGCGTCGCCCCCAATCACCGGTCTTCGCATACAACAGCCGGTTGCCGATACTCTGGCGAATGTCCGGTAGCAGCGAGCTACGCCACAGCGAGTCGTAATCGTTATCCTCCAGCAGGCTATGCGCGGCCAGGATGCCCGAACGTAGGGCATATCGCATGCCGAAGCCCGCCAGTGCGTCCTGAAAGCCCGCATGCTCACCCACCAGCAACTGCCATGACGTTGGCGAGCAACGGTCCCGTAGCCACGACAGCGGGACCGGAAGCATTCTTGATGGAAGAGGACAACCTTACTTCCACGCCGCTGGCCTGGGCCTGTTCAAACAGCGCGTGATCCAGCGTATCCGTTCCCGGCCCACGCCGAACCAGGTAGTACAACGGCTTGTCCGAGCGAACCTCGTGGCGACCTCCCCAGCCATCGAAGGCCGTGACCTGCGAAATGGCATGATGCTCAAAGCTCGGCCGAATTCCTGCACTCGTGAGCTCATCGAGCACATCGATGCCGTCGCTCCAGCTCTCGAGCCCCTGGAAGTGGCCGTGGAATCGGGCGCCAACGCGACTGCGACGCTCGTGCACAATCACGCGCTGCCCGTTGCGCGCCAGAACGATGGCGCAGGCCAAACCAGCCGGGCCCGCGCCGATCACGGTCACGGGTGGAGGGTCACTACGTTCACTCATGTTTTGACCCATGCTGCCGGTGCACTTGAACATACCTGCATGCCACAGACCGGGTCCTCGAAAGATTTTTGCTCTCGTTCGCGTTTCATTGTTGTCCTCTCCCTTTCCTGGCTCAGAATAATGCAGTTTTTGCTGCGCCTTTAGGTGGCGCAGCTCTATACCTTTAATCGCGAGCTACGCGTGCAGGTTAATTCGCGGTTACCTTAGGCGCTCCAACGCCAGCGCGACCCCCTGACCGCCACCGATGCACAGGGTAACTACGCCACGGCGCACGTCATCTCGGGCCATGGCGTGCAGTAGACGGGTGGTCAGCACCGCGCCGGTGGCTCCGATTGGATGGCCATGCGCAATCGCGCCGCCTTCCACGTTGACGATATCCTCAGCGAGACCGAGCTCCTGGGTCAGGGCGAGGGCGATGGCCGCAAAGGCTTCGTTGATCTCGATGCGCTCGATATCACCCATGCTCCAGCCGGCACGTGCCAGTGCCTGCTGCACCGCCGGCACCGGGCCAAGGCCAAAGTAACCGGGTTCCACCGCGCCGATGCCGTAGCTCACCAGCCGCGCCATGGGCTCGAGGCCATGGCGTTCCGCCCAGGCGCGATCGGCGACGATCATTGCTGCCGCGCCCGTGTTCAGCCCAGGGGCGTTACCGGCGGTGATGGTGCCGTCCTTGCGGAAGGCCGGTCTGAGTTTGCCGAGATCCTCAGCAGTGGCGTCGGGGCGATTGTGCTCATCGCGCCCGAAGGCTGCCGTGCCCTTGCGGGATTTGACTTCGACCGGCACGATCTCGGCGTCGAAGCATCCTGCCGCCTGGGCCTTGCTGAAGCGCTGCTGGCTGCGCGCCGCCCAGCGGTCCTGGTCCTCGCGGCTGATGCCGAAGCGACTGACCAGATCTTCGGTGTGCCACCCAGAGTGCTGATCAGAGAAGGCATCATTGAGCCCGTCGTGCAGCATGCTGTCGTAAATCTCGGCATTGCCCATGCGGTGGCCCCAACGCCCGCGCAGATCCAGATAGGGCGCGAGGTCCATGTTCTCCATTCCGCCGGCGATAGCGCAATCGAGATGCCCGAGCATTATCTCCTGCGCGGCACTAATCACGGCCTGAGCGCCGGAACCGCAGACCCGGTTGACCGTCATGGCCGGCACCGATACCGGCAATCCGGCGTGGATCGCAGCCTGGCGCGCCGGGTTCATCTTGGCGCCGGCCTGAATCACCTGACCCAGGATCACGTTCTGCACGCCCTCGGGTGTCAAGCCCGAGCGGCGCAGGGTCTCCGCAATAACGGTAGCACCGAGTTGTGGTGCTGGCATGCCCTTGAGTGCGCCACCGTAAGTGCCGATGGCTGTGCGTACCGGGGCGCAGAGAACGATGTTGGATTCCTTCATGATTGATCACCTCGCGTAGGTGTTTTGTCCTTGCAGAACCATGACCTGCCATAGAGCTTCTTGAACACCTTCTCGAAGACGCTGTCGCGGGTGGTGCCCGCAAGCGTCAGTGCTGAGGTGATCGAGTCGCTCATCAATGTCTCCCATCGCCGATAGGGATTGCTGTGATCGACCGGCGTTGGCGTGGTCTCCATCCTCTCGGCCAGCCACTTCACTCCGCCCATCCAGGGCGCGAAGCGCTCCGAGAACATCAGGCGGCTGGTTCTTGCCGGATGCAGTTGGCGCAGCATCTCGGCCGACCAGGGGGTGGTGACCCGCCGTACCAAGGGCCCGACAAATTTCTCGTAGAGGGCCACATTGCGCTTGGAGAGGGCTTTTACGCGCTCGAACTCTTGTGTCTGGTCGGGGTACTCCAGATCTTCCACTTGACGTTCCTCGAAATGCACCTGGAACTGCGGCTTGTGACAGTCCGGGTCGCCGGTGGGATTGTCTATCTTCATCTCGTAGAGCCCGGGGGCAAGGTCATTGAGATCGCCGACGCTCTCGAGGATCGCCCGGTGCTCCAGGCGCGCGACCTTGGCGGAAACGAAGATTCCCAGATGGCCAACGTGTGGGTTGATCAGGTAGACGATGCGCTGGCCAGCGGCCTTGAGTGCCTTGCTGTCCGGGTACACAGCTGGGATCCAGTTGAGCGCCTGGTGCGGTGGGGTGATGTTGTCGCCGCTGGAGGCGAAGATCACCAGAGGGTTGCGGACGCGCTTGAGATCAACGGTGCAACCGGGATGAACTTCAAACTCGCCACGTTCCAGCTTGTTACCGATAAAGAGATTTTCGACGATGGCAACAATCTCTTCCTTGCTCAGGCTATAGAAGCCGGTCCACCAACGCTCGAAGTCCAGGAATCGCTCGCGCTGGCCGTCGATGTCGGCAAACAACTGGTAGTCCTTCTGCCACAAGGTATTTGCCGGCTTGAGGGATTCGAAGTTGGCCGCCAGATGGGCGCCGTCAAAGCGCCCGCCCCCCAGGTCCGCCATCAGGTGCGTCATCCATGCGCCACCCAGCAGTCCGCCGGCGAGGCGCATGGGATTGACGCCGGATTCGCCGGACCAGTAGGACAGCGGTGAGCCGTTAAGTACCGCCGGTCCGACCAGGCCCTCACAATCAGCCGAGAGCAGTGCGATAGCCCATCCCGCCTGGCAGTTGCCGTAGAGCACCGGCGGCTTGCCGGGATGGCGCTCGGCCACCGTCTCGACGAAGCGCCGCAGTACATGCAACACGTCCTCCAGCGTCTGCCCGGGCATGGGCTCGGGGAAGAAGATCGCGAAGTAGACCGGGTGCCCCTCGAGGAGCGCCATGCCCACTTCGGAGTCTTGTTTGAAACCGCCGATACCCGGGCCATGACCGGCGCGCGGGTCGACGACCATGACCGGTGGCTTGGTCTCGTCGAGGCAGTCTTCCAGACAGTCCTCGCCGACCCGGGTGATGCGCAGCAGAGCATAGTTGGCGGGCCGCGCAAGTTGCCGGCCATCGAGGATCATCTCGTAGTCGAAGTCGAGTAGCGGCGGCTTGCCAGCCTGCTCATGCTCGAGCATGTTGTCGGCACGCTGGCGCAGGGTATCCAGGTAGCGCACGCCGCGTCGCCACAGGTCGGTCTGGTAAGCGAGCAGCTCCTTCGCTGGGTTGCTCGAGAGGGTGGTGTGTTCGAGCTCACGAGCTGTCACCGGGCCGGCCTCCTTCAGGGAGGGGGTAGGTTGACGCTTGAGCTGGGCTTTAGCTGTCGATGATTTGGCATTCATAGTGGTTTAGCTCTTGGTGTCAGGATGTAATTTGGTTAAGTCGGCTTGGCGGGGCAGCGTTGTCGCCAGCACCGCACCGCCGAGAATTGCCGCGCCGGCCGAGGCGAGTAACACGCCCTGGCGGGCCACAGTCAGGGCCGCCGGGGCGTCGAAGGCTAACCCGGCGATGAACAGGCTCATGGTGAAACCGATGCCCGCCAGCACGGCCACGCCGTAAAGGTGCCACCAGCCAACCCCGGTGGGCAGCCGTGCGAGGCGCAGCCGGATTGCCAGCCAGGCGAAGGTGAACACCCCCAACTGTTTGCCCAGCAATAGACCGAGGGTCACACCGAGGAAGACATTGCCGAAGCCCTCACTGCCACCTCTCACAGCGATCCCTGCGTTAAAGAATGCGAACACGGGCACGACGCCGAAGGTGACCCAGCGTCTCAGATCATGGTAGGTGCGATTAAGTGGGGAGTTTTCCCGGTGGCCATCCTTTGTCTTGGCAGGAATGGCCAAAGCGATCACGACCCCGGCCAGGGTCGCGTGAACCCCGGACTTGAGTACCGCAAGCCACAGCACGAGCCCCAACAGCACGTAGGGCAGGGCGCGCATGACCCGCAAGCGATTGAGAGCCGTGAGGCCAGCGACGGCAACGCCGGCGATGAGCAGCGCCTCCCCGGCGAGGCGCTCGGTATAGAACAGCGCGATGATCACGATGGCACCGAGATCGTCGAACACCGCCAGGGCCATCAGAAACACCCGCAGTGCAGGGGGCACACGCGTGCTGAACAGCGAGAGCACAGCCAGGGCCAGTACGATATCGGTGGCGGTGGGCACGGCCCAGCCGTGGGCGGCGATACCCTCGGTGCCATTGACCAGCAGATAGATCAGTGCCGGCAGCAGCATGCCGCCAATCGCAGCGATGCCGGGGAGTGCCACCTGTTGGATTGAGCCCAACAGGCCACCCAGCATTTCGCGCTTGAGCTCGACCCCCATCAGCAGAAAGAAGAACACCATCAACCCGTCGTTGATCCACAGGATTAGCGGCTTATCAATGCCCAGGGCGCCGACCTGCACCGACACGGGAGTGTGATGCAGGAATCGGTAGAACTCGCGTAGCGGGGTGTTGGCAAGCATTAACGCCAAGAGCATGGCGCCAACGGTGGCCAAGCCTGCCGCCCGTTCCTCCGATCCCTGTTGTGCCACCGTCGTCATGATATAGCCTCCTGGCATTCGTCCCTAGATGCGGGCTTTGCTTGGCTGCCGGTCAATCGGCGGCGATCGGCACGTCGGCTCCGTTATAGATCAACGCGGAGAACAGGTTCTGCTTGATAGATTTCATACACGTGTTCTTCGAAAGCGCCGATGGCTCATGCGCGACTACGTCCGTTGGTACGAATGGCAAAGAAGTTGTAGAGGGGGCCGAAGATCAGTGCCACGTACCAGCCGTAGCCGAAGCTTTCTGCCAGGCCCAGAAAAAAACTTGGCCAACTCAACCAGGTAAATCCAGGCAGCAGGCGCAACCAACTCTCATACATCGCCTGCTCGGGGAACAGCAGATCGAAACCGACACAAAGGGTGAAGGTCACGGCCAGGAACAGACCGAGGCTCACCCCCAGGGCGATCACCGGGATCCGTGGCGCAGCTTGAACCGACGAGGGTGTGCCGTAGTGCAGTTTGGGCTTGGTGCTGGATGCGGTCTCGACGTCAGGCATGTTTGTTCTCCGGTTGGGCGAGCGGGTGTTTGGCTTTATCATCGGCGAGGTATTGCGCGGGCGCGGCCTCGAAGCGTTCCCGGCAGTCACGCGAGCAGAAGTAATAGACATGGCCGTCATAGACGCTTGGTTTGGCCGTTTCGGTGCTGACGGTCTTGCCACACACTGGGTCCACGTCGTCGGCAGGCGGAATCCAACGCAGGCCCTCGGTGGTCTGCCCCTCTGGCGGCCCCTTGCCATGCTTGCCATGCCTGGTCTTACCGTGTCCGTGGCCCATCACATGAGCACCGCAGCCAAAACGCATCATCAGGAAGATGATTCCCGCCCAAAGCATGAAGTATCCCAGTTCGTTCATCGTCTCTCTCCTTAAGCCATCTAACCATCAACCAACGGCTTGCCACTTTGCATCAACGATGCTTAATTTCGGGCCAAAACCTATGAGCAGCCCAAATATCAAGCGAAAAAGCAAGGTGCATCTCTTGATCTTCGTTAAACCTCATCCTATACAACAAAACTGAATTGATGCTGAATGGTGAGAGGGCTCGCGGCGTAAATTTTTCCTGAATACCATTCAAAAATAAAAAAAAGCGATAATTGCACTCAAGTCAGGCTTGGCAACTGAAAGCCACCTATGACATCTCACTAACGCCCCGGTGATCGTTATTACCGGGGCGTTTTTTGTTTGCTACCCCAGCTACCCCAGATGCAGCCACTGCTTCACGGCCCTTCGATAGTGCGATGGCACCATCCTCCAGGCAAAGGGAAGCAAGGTGATGGTTCCGAGCACAAGCGCCGTCAGGGCGACGCGTTGCCAATCGCCGGAGGCGATTTCGGCACCAAAGTGGGCCAGCAGAAAGCTCGCCGGCAGGATGCCCAAGAGGGTCGCGATGGCAAAGCGCCATACCTTGAGCGGCGACAGACCGACAGCATAGCTGACGAGATCGAAGGAGAGGAACGGCATCAGCCGGGTAGTGAAAACAACTAGCATCAAAGCATTCTGCGACGTGACGAAGCGATTCAGGAAGCCCGTGGTCAGGCGCGTCTTCAACCAGGCGGTTAGCGCCTCCCGACCAATGAGACGAGCAATGGCGAAGGCAATCAACGCCCCCGCTTCGGAGCCGATGGCCACGTAAAGCGTGCCCCACGCGTGACCGTAGGCGGCGCCAGACGCCAGTGCAATCGGCGCGCTGGGAATCGGGCTCATGACAATCGCCACCGTCATGAGCCCGATGATCAACGCCGGCCCATAAGGCCCGAGTCGTACCACCACTTGCTCGAGTTTCTCACCATCATGCAATATCTCCAGCGCTCCGACGCGCCACAGTACGAGCGTCGTCACGAGAAAAACGGCGAGCACTGCCACCCCGAGCAGAACACGCCGCCAGGGCGACTGGGGAAGCTGTTTTATGGAATGACTCCTGCAAACGTTATCGTTCTCACTTGGATTCAGTATCCAGCTTCACGGCTGTTATACGACGAGCGCCATGCCAAGTAGAAAGACGAGCAAGCAAGCGCGCACCTCTTAATCCTCGTCATACCTAACCCTACACTGCCAAGCTTAATTGAAGCTGAATGGTGATATGAAACACGGCGTAAACAAGGGAGAGCCAAACAGAGTGTGTCCGAATGGCCAAAAATCGATCAATCCATGCTCGCGAGGTGATGATGCGGCAGCCTGTTCAGGAAGCGAGGCGGTGTTAGCTATCGGCTTCAATGTGAAGACGAGAAAGTGGTGAAATATTCGTTTTTTGAGGTACCATTTAGATGATTCTGGACACATGATCAGCTCAAGGAAGCAGTGTATGAAACGCTTATCAGTGATCGCTTTTCTTGGTGTTTTTCCGGGCATTGCACTTGGTGCTGCCCCCTCGGCCGAATCACTGATTGAAGGGATGGAAGGCACCCTGTGGTCGGACAGCAACCACGGTCGGTTTATCATGCGCATTGAAACCGAATATTGGGCCCGGGAGCTGAACCTGGAAGCCTGGATGGACCGGCCCGAGAAGGCACTGATCCGTATTCATGCTCCCAAAAAGGAAGCAGGGATCGGCTCACTGCGCATTGGCGACGCCATGTGGAACTACCTGCCCAAAGTGGATCGCACCATCAAGATTCCTCCCTCCATGATGCTCCAGCCCTGGATGGGGTCCAACTTCAGCAACGATGATCTGGTTAAGGAAAGCTCCTTTGTCGACGACTATATTCACGAAGTGACCGGTAGTGAAGAGACCGACGGAGTGACCGTGTATCGCGTAGCTTCAACTCCGAAACCCGACGCGCCAGTGGTCTGGAGCCGCCTGGAGTTTCAGATTCGTGAGGATCACATACCGGTGGCCATGACCTATTACGGAGAACGGGACAAGGCGATCAAGACCATGACCTACAGCGCCATTGACTCCCTGGGTGGCCGGCAAATTCCTACCCGCTGGACCATGGTAGACGCGGACAACCCCGAGTCCCGTACCGTGATCGAGATTGAATCCATCGAATTCGACCTCCCGTTGGAGGATGACTTGTTCACACTGCGCCGCCTGCGCAATCCTTGGTAAGGCACCCCCATGACACTCGTGAATGTCGAACATACCTCCCGCATCTATCGTCAGGACAGTGTGGCTGTGAAAGCCCTGGACGATGTATCCGTAACCATCGGGGCGGGGGAGTTCACCACTCTGGTGGGGCCGTCCGGCTCCGGCAAGACCACCTTGCTTAATCAGATCGGCGCCCTTGACGAGCCCTCTTTCGGTCACATCCAGATCGGCGGTCAGGAGATCACCGGCCTGAGTCGCAAGAAACGTACCGTATTGCGCCTTTGGAAGATTGGCTTCGTGTTCCAGGAATACAACCTGATCGGCGTGCTCTCGGCCCAGGAGAACGTGGAGTACGTGCTGATGCTGCGCGGTGTTCCGTTTCGCGAACGCCGCCAGCAAGCCCGAATCACTCTCGCAGAGGTGGGGCTGGAGGGCCTGGAAACCCGTTTGCCCAATGAGCTCTCTGGCGGCCAGCAGCAGCGGGTGGCGGTGGCCCGAGCCGTTGTCAGCAAACCAGCGATTGTGTTGGCCGACGAGCCCACGGCCAACCTTGATTCCAAGACCGGTGCGGCTCTGCTGGACATGATGCGCCGGCTCAACGACGAGCACGAAATCACCTTTGTGTTATCTACCCACGATCCCATGGTCATGGAACGGGCTCGGCGCGTGATCCACCTCAAAGACGGTCGTATTGAACGCGACGAGCGCCGCGCATGATGGCTTGGCTACGCTTGGCCCTAGGCAACCTGCGGGCCAACCGACGGCGCACCGGGGTCACCCTGCTGTCTCTGGTTGTGGGTGTGGCGGGCCTGGTGTTCCTGTGGGCCTTCATCGACGGCATTAATGCTCAGATGATCAACAACATGACGGGTTACGTTACCGGTGATCTGAAGGTTCACAAGCGAGGTTTCCACGACGAACAGGAAATGAACATTGCCATACCGCAGCAATGGAATTTGCCGCAGGCGGTGACGGAAACTGAGGGAGTAGCGGCCGCAGCCCCGCGCCTGACCGGTCACGGTCTGGCCAGTCTGGCCGAGCAATCCCGAGCGATTCAGTTGATCGGCGTTGATCCCGCCCGAGAAAAAGCCGTGACCCGCCTCGACCGTTCGTTGGTGGCGGGCCGTTACCTGCAGTCCGGCAACGAGATCGTCCTCGGTACTGGCGCGGCCCGTGCCCTGGAAGCTGGCTTGGGTGACGAGCTGGCCCTGGTGGTGCAGGCCGCCGACGGCTCCATCGGTGCCGACCGTTTTACCGTGGTGGGGTTGTTCGAGACCGGCGTGAAACGCATCGATGGCCGGGTGGCTCAGATTCCTCTTGAGGCAGCCCAATCCCTCTATGCGTTCCGGGGCCGGGTCACCGAAGTGGCCGCGCGGGTAAACGATCCGGACCAGCTGAAGAGTGTGATTGCCCGGCTGCAGCCACAATTGCAACCGCGGCAAATGGAAGTTCTGGGTTGGCCTGAGCTGATGCCTTCGCTGGTGCAGATGGTGGATTTTCACAATGCGGTAACCTACATCGTCATCTTCGTGGTGTTCGTGGTGGTGGCCGCAGGCATCGTCAACACCATTTTGATGTCGGTGATGGAACGCGGACGGGAATTCGGCGTCATGATGGCTGTGGGCACCTCGGGCTCGCGCATCGTGCAACTGGTGTTGCTGGAAACATCGCTGCTGGCGCTGGTGGGCTATGCCCTCGGTCTCGCCCTGGGACTGGCGATAACCGCTTACTTTGCCAACCATGGCCTGGATTTCACCACCTACATTAAAGCCATGGACACCATGCCCGGCCTGAGCGGTATCGTCTATCCGACCACCAGCCCCGATCGCTGGGCGATCATCGGCGCCGTTGTGATTGTGGTGGCTCTGCTGGCGGCGATACTCCCGGCTTGGATCGCCAGTCGACAGACGCCCCTGGAGGCTATGGATGCCCACAAAAGCGCCACCAACCGGTTGCGCCGCATCCACACCGAGGTGACCTCCAACCGAACGTTTGTAATCTTCGCTCAAATGGCCCTTCGTTCGGCTTTCCGCAATCCGCGCCGGTCGCTCATCACCGCTTCGGCCACAGCCTTTGGGCTGGCTGCCTACTTGTTTTTGTACGGATTCGCCGATGGCTTCTTCGAGCAGATGATCCGCAACTCCACCCAGCAGCTGAGCGGCCACGTACAGGTGATGGCAAAGGGTCACGATGCAGACCTTTCGCCCCAACTGCGCATCGATAATGTGGCTCAGCAGTTGACGACGCTGGCCGGCCAACCGACGGTGGAGGCTGCGGCCCCGCGTATTGTGCTCAAAGGCATGGTGGCCAACCCCAAGACTAGCCTGCCCATGGAGCTGGTGGGCGTCTCACCGAATCAGGAACGACAGGTCACCGATCTGACCCGCTACATGGTGGAAGGTCAGTACGTGCAGGCCGACGGTGATGGCATTGTCATTGGTCGCAAGCTGGCAGACGAGCTGGACGCCCGCCTGGAGGATAAGTTGGTAGTTACCGTCCAGCAGGCTGGCGGCGATCTTGCCTCAGGCGCCTATCCGATTCGGGGCATCTACCGCACCGGTAGCGACCTGTTCGACAGCGAATATGTGTTTGTGAGCATTGCTCAGGCACGCCAGTTAGTGGATTTCTCCCCGGATCAGGCCTCGCGTATTGTTCTACGCCTGCAGGACCGTACCCAGAGTACGCCGCTGGCACAACGACTCAATCGTGAGCTTGCTGCCGATACCTCGCTCGTGGCTCAGGACTGGGAAACCCTGCTGCCGGTGGTGGTGCAGATGATTGAAATGAGCCAGATTGACTTCTACCTGATCCTGAGTGTTGTGTTCGTGGTGGTGGCCATCGGTGTCATGAATACCATGGTGATGTCAGTTATGGAGAGAACCCGGGAGCTGGGTGTCATGTTGGCCTTGGGTACTCAGGGTAGTCAACTGGTGCTCACTATCCTTTTCGAGGCCTTGTTCCTGTCGTTGATGGGCATGGTGGGTGGGTCGCTATTAGGCGGGCTTATCGTCACTTGGCTGGCTCGCGACGGCATCGACCTCTCTGCCATCGCAGGTTCTTTCGAGACCATTCCCGGCATCACCGACAAGGTGTATCCAGTGCTTATTCTCGATCATGTCTGGTTGCCCAGTTTGTTGCTGTTCCTCTGCTCGGTCTTGGTGGCTCTATATCCCGCGCGGAGGGCGGCCAAGCTGGATCCGGTGGAGTCCATTCGCCATGGCTAAATCTACAGGCCTAATACTGCTTGTTGCGTCAGTTTTTTTGGCTCCATGGGTACAAGCAGATACCGGTTTCGATACGACGTTGACGTTCAAGAACCTGGCCGAGGGATCGCGTTCATTGATCAACGACGACCCCTATGTGTCCAATCTCAGCCGACTGCGCCTGGAATCGCAGTATCGACAGCAGAACTGGAGCTTTCAGGCGGCCTATGACCTGGAGTTTCTTTCTGGCAGTATTCTGGACTCACCGGAGTTTGCTCTTCTCAAACAGGCTCGGGATCCTCGTTACTGGGCGCTACAGGATAAGCTTCACGAGTCAGGCGATCTTGTAATTCGCCACCAACTCTATCGAGGGACGCTGCAATGGCGGTCGCCAGTGGGGGACTTCAGGTTGGGGCGTCAGCAGATAAACTGGGCCACTGCGCTGATCTGGAACCCCATGGACATCCTCAACCCGGTGAGCCCACTGCAACTGGAGCCGGATGAACGGATTGGAGTGGATGCCTTGTTGTGGGATAAAGCTTGGGGTTCACTTGGGCGCATCAGTGCGGTTTACGCGCCACAACACAATGCTAATGACGCGAGCAGCGCGCTGCGGATCAAACGCTTTATAGGCGGAATTGATGCCAGCGTCATGGCAGGTGAATTCACTGATGTGACCAAAGTGGGCGTCAGCGGTAGCGGTTCAGTGGCTGGTACCGGATGGCGTACCGAAATCGTCTGGAGCGACAGCGACGAGGTGGCCAGCTACTGGCAGGCCGTCGCCAATCTCAACTGGGGGCTGCGCAACGGTGTCAACCTGGCCTTGGAATACTATTATAATGGGCATACGGTGCAGCCACGAGCGCTTGATTTGAGTCGCTTTACAGCCAGCGAACCTCTCGAAACAGATAGTCACTACACGGGTGTACTTGTATCGCAGAATATCAATCCACTTTGGGATTACCGGGTCGTGGTGATACGTAATGCTGATGACGCCAGTTGGGTGCTCTATCCTCGTTCAACGTGGACTCTGCCGATGACGCAGGAAATCTATCTTACCGCCGGGACGCAATGGTTTAGTGGTGACGACGACAGCGAATTTGGGAGGCTGGAGCCTTTAGCCCTGTTGGAGGTGCAATGGTTTTTTTGAATTCTGCCAGTGTTACTGATCTATTCTGCAAGAAGGGCACACTCAAGATAAAATAATAAGCCGCGTATCTCTGAGCGCGGCTTATTATTTCTCAAAATGTTAATTTTATTTGACGGCGTGGGTGTTAAATGTCTTAAAATATATTACTTATGGTGATTCTTTAGTTCAGATGTGCTCATTTTCATGTGCATCTGCTTATGCTGATTACTCAACATTCTCGCATCGATTACGTTGTCAGCAGTTTTGTTCGGGTAGCTTCGCTCTTCGTTTACCCGATCAGCTAAACCAGAATTGGCATTTGCCATAGTAGAGAACAAAGCTGTGATAGCAGCAGCGATAATGATATTTTTCATGTTGGACTCCTCGCTCTGAATTACCGATAATTGCACTGTAATTCAGTTTGGTTTCAGGTTTGTGTGTTGTACTTCTCGGTATTCAAGGTGCCGCTAGCGCGAGATAGTAGTGCCAACGACCCTTGAGCTTTTGCGAGTTAATTTAGCCGCAGGGGTTACCCTGCGGTATTTTTTTGCTCTTGTTCCAACGCTCGATGGTAGGCTCTACCTTTTTCTCCCATCATATCAAGCCGAGCTTCCATACCGCCTTCGGACATTCCATCAAGTGTCATTCTTTTATGAAGCCGTTGCATATCCTTATTTTCAAGGATACCCGTCTGAGTCGTGTCTTTATTCATGCCGTTATGCATTGAATTCATATTTTTTTGCATTGATTTCATATTGTCATGCATTGGATTGCCGCTCCTGCTTTCTGGAATATTGCCGGCAAAAGCTGCGGTGGATAAAGTAACTGCGGCTAAGAATACAATCGACTTTTTCATATCGTACCTCCTGGTTGGTTGATGTACTCATTAAATCATCTCTTCCTGAATTCATCCTGAAATAAGTAATAAAATAAACGTAATAATATTATTGATATTTATCAGTAATTAAAGGTACTTGACTCAGATCAAAATCAACTAATAGGTTATGAAATTTCAGCCTGAGTTCAGACAACACTTCTATGATTCTCCGCTGCGCATTAATTCAGTGGAGAATAAACCTTGAGCGATATTTCTCGTTTATATAGAACAGCTGTAGTAGGTGCCTTGCTTTTAACGAGTTTTGGTCTGTCTGCGGAGCCGAGACTTGCCCTTGAAGAGGCTATTGATATTGCGGTTCGTGGAGACCCCTGGTCGGCCCAAAGCATCCAACTGCAGAAGGCGCTTCTTGATGAATCTGTTGCTGCAGCTGCGTTACCTGACCCACGAATTACGTTGGGAGCCGCAAACCTCCCCACGGATACTTTCGATACCGGTCAAGAGGGCATGACGCAAGCCACTATTGGACTCAGTCAGCGATTCCCCCGTGGTGATAGTCGGTCTCTCGCCCGCGACAAGAAGAAAGAGCTCGCGGAATCCCAGTCGTTTCAGCGGGAGAATCGACAGGAATTGGTGGTCAGGTCGGTAACTTACCTGTGGCTTGAGCTTTGGAAAGCTCAAGAGAGTGTTCGATTGATTGAAAGCAATCGGGGGCTGTTTGAACAGTTGGCAGACGTTGCGGAAGCCGGGTACACCTCAACGATGAACGGTTCACGGCAGCAGGATATCATCCGTGCATCTCTGGAGTTGACCCGTCTTGATGACCGCTTGACCGCGCTTCATGCCCAGATGGAAACAGCTCAGGAAGAGTTGGGAGAGTGGGTCGGGAATGACACCTTCCGTTTGCGGGTAAGCGAGCGTATCCCTCTGAATCTGCTGGCCAGGCTTCCGAGCACAGCGTTTGATGTCAGTGATAACTCCGTAATCACTCACTCTTCAATTCGGGCTACCGATCAGTTGATTGATGCCGGTTCTATTGAGGTTGAGTTGGCTCGCCAGGCTTACAAGCCGGAATGGACTGTGTCCGCCCAGTATGGATATCGGGATCAAGCACCGAATGGACAGGATCGAGCGGATCTGTTTTCAATCGGAATCGGGTTCGACCTGCCTATTTTTACCGGCAATCGCCAGGATCGCACCGTGAGCGCGGCAATCGCCCGCGTGGAGGCAGCGAAGTCTGACCGAAGGCTGCAGGTTCGGAGCATAAAAGCCGAAGGTCGTGCCGCGGGTGCCCGAATTAACCGGCTTGATGAACGCATCACGCTTTACCAGCGAACGCTGCTTCCACAGATGGCGGAGCAGGCCAATGCAGCGCTCTCCGCATACAACAACGATGACGGCGACTTTGCCGAAGCCGTACGTGCACGCATCGCGGAGTTGAACGCACAGGTTGATTTTATACAGATGACGGCTGAACGCGCCAAAAACCTTGCGACCTTTCGCTATCTCACTGCCGGTACCTCTGGCTCCCCCTCGTTTTCACTGAAAAACTCCCAGGATTAACGATCATGGCAAATGTTATGCGCCCATTGGGCTTTTTGTTGTTAGGTGGCGTGGCCGGGGCGGCGGCGACCTATTGGCTTGCACCTGAGGTATCAGAGACTGCTTTGGTTGAGGCCACGAGCACAGCCAGTAAAGAACCTTTGCATTGGGTAGCGCCCATGGACCCCAACTTCAAGAGTGACAAACCGGGTAAATCGCCCATGGGGATGGATCTGATCCCTGTCTATGAACAAAGCGGATCAGCTAAGGACGCCCCGGGCACGGTTCGTATTTCACCGAGTGTGGTTAACAACCTGGGTGTAAGGACGGGGCCGGTCACCAAGGGCAGGATGCCGAATGACATAACGACGGTGGGGTACGTTCAATACAGCGAAGACGATATGGCGCATGTCCACCCTCGGGTTGAGGGATGGATCGAGAAGCTCTATGTGAAGGCAGAGGGCGAACCGGTGGAGAAGGGCAAGCCACTCTACACACTTTATTCTCCCACGTTGGTCAACGCCCAGGATGAGCTAATCCTGGCGTTAAACCGGGGCAATGAGCGTTTGGTCAATGCCGCCAAGGAGCGCCTGGCGGCACTGAATGTGCCCGTAAGTTTGGTCCGCCAGCTCACGAAAACCCGGAAGCTGCAGCGTACCTTAACGGTGTATGCGCCCGCCTCTGGTGTTATCGACAACCTTAATGTTCGCGAAGGTATGTTTATCAAGCCAGGGGATCGAGTTCTCTCCATTGCTGCGCTGGATGAGGTGTGGGTTATTGGTGAAGTATTCGAACGCCAGTTGTCCGCAGTGGCATCCGACAATCGCGTAGTGATGACGCTGGACTACTTGCCCGGGCGTCAATGGACCGGGAGAGTGGATTATGTGTATCCGGAGGTTAATCCCAAGACCCGAACAGCCCGGGTGAGAATGCGTTTTGACAACACCGATGGCACCTTGCTGCCGGGCATGTTTGCAGAGCTGAATATTCAGGGAGCCCGAACAGACCGACAGCTTCTGGTCCCTCGCGAATCGGTTATTCGAACCGGCCAGAGTGATCGACTGGTGCTGGCATTGGATGGCGGTACGTTCAAATCCGTCACTGTGAAGGTCGGGCGTGTTGGTGAGAAGTACACTGAAATCCTTGAGGGTGTAATGTCGGGTGATGCGGTGGTTACCTCCGCCCAGTTCCTGATTGATTCCGAATCCAGCAAGACCTCCGATTTTCTGCGTATGTCGGCCATGCCCGCTGATTCGATGGATCACGGAAACATGGACTACGGGAATATGGACCATGAGGGAGCCAACTGATGATTCAGTCGATTATCTATTGGTCCATTCGAAATCGCTTTCTGGTGCTGCTGGCGAGTTTATTAATAACAGGGCTGGGCCTGTACTCGCTCAGTAAAACCCCGGTCGATGCGCTTCCGGATCTGTCCGATGTGCAAGTGATCATTAAAACCAGCTTTCCGGGACAAGCCCCACAAGTAGTAGAAGACCAGGTCACCTATCCTCTGACGACCGCCATGCTCTCGGTTCCCGGTGCGGAAACCGTGCGCGGCTATTCGTTTTTTGGGGACTCCTACGTTTACGTGATTTTCGATGAAGATACCGATATGTACTGGGCTCGCTCCAGAGTTCTGGAGTACCTGTCCCAAGTCGCACCCAACTTACCTGATTCAGCGCGGCCTCAATTGGGCCCCGATGCCACGGGGGTTGGCTGGGTTTATCTCTATGCGTTGGTTGATCGGACAGGGCAGAACGACCTGAGTCAGTTGCGCAGTCTCCAGGATTGGTTTCTCAAGTACGAACTGCAAACCGTGCCCGGTGTTTCAGAGGTTGCTGCGCTTGGCGGCATGGTGAAGCAATATCAGGTCAAGGTCAGCCCTGAAAAACTCCGCGCTTTGGGAATTCCCCTGTCACTTATACAAACGGCGATTCAGCAAGGTAATCAGGAAGTCGGGGCGTCTGTCATTGAAATGGCGGAAGCGGAATACATGGTCCGTACCTCCGGCTACATTCAATCCCGTGAAGACCTGATGGTTATTCCACTGGGACTGGATGTGAATGGTACGCCCGTTCTGCTCCAGGATGTGGCCAGTGTAGAAATCGGGCCACAGATGAGGCGCGGTATTGCTGAGCTTAATGGGGAGGGGGAGACCGTTGGTGGCATCGTGGTGATGCGCTTTGGCGAAAATGCCCAGGAAACCATTAATGGTGTTAAGGCCAAGTTGGGCGAACTGCAATCAAGCCTGCCCGACGGCGTTGAAGTGGTCACGGTTTACGATCGCTCGGGCCTGATTGAACGGGCCGTCAATAATCTCTGGTTTAAGCTGCTGGAAGAGTTTTTGGTCGTCGGTTTGGTCTGTATTGTCTTTCTGTTTCACGTCCGCTCTTCGTTGGTGGCCATCCTCAGTTTGCCGGTGGGTATTCTGACAGCGGTTATTGTCATGTACTGGCAGGGTATCAATGCGAACATCATGTCGCTTGGCGGCATCGCTATTGCGATTGGTGCCATGATCGATGGGGCCATTGTGATGATAGAGAACATGCACAAGCATATGGAGCGAACACCGCTCACGCCTGAGAATCGGTGGGAGATTGTCGCCAAGTCTGCCTCGGAAGTCGGCCCGGCGCTGTTTTTCTCGCTGTTGATCATCACCGTCAGCTTTGTGCCGGTGTTTGCGCTTGAAGCACAGGAAGGACGAATGTTTGCGCCACTGGCGTTCACGAAAACCTACGCCATGGCGGCCAGTGCGGCGCTTGCGGTGACGCTGGTTCCGGTACTGATGGGCTATTTTATCCGGGGCAAAGTGTTACCCGAGCATAAGAATCCGGTCAACCGTCTGCTGGTCGGCGCCTATATGCCGGTGTTGAAGCTGGTGCTCAGGTTTCCCGTATCGACGGTGTTGGCTGCAATACTGGTATTGGCGATTGGCTTGTGGCCTGCAACCAAAATCGGTAGTGAATTCATACCCCCGCTGGACGAAGGGGACTTGATGTACATGCCCACAACCTATCCCGGAATCTCAATCGGCAAAGCCCGTCAATTGCTTCAGCAGACGGACAAACTGATTGCGACGGTACCAGAGGTGGAAACCGTGTTCGGCAAAGTAGGGCGCGCGGATACGGCAACGGATCCTGCTCCTTTGACGATGATTGAAACCTTCATTCAGCTCAAGCCCCGGGATCAATGGCGCGAGGGCATGACTACAGAAAAGCTGAAACAGGAACTCAACACACTGATTCGCTTTCCGGGTGTAACCAATGCCTGGGTTATGCCGATCATTACCCGCATCGACATGTTGGCAACGGGCATCAAAACCCCCGTGGGCATTAAAATCGCCGGCCCGGATCTTGCCACCATTCAAAATGTCGGAAAACGCCTGGAGGAAATTCTGGCAGACGTGCCCGGCACGGCTTCGGTTTATTCAGAGCGGGTAGCGGGTGGTCGATATATCAAGGTGGATATCAACCGTGAACGCGCGGCCCGTTATGGCCTGAATATCGCAGACGTACAGCAAGTGGTTGCCTCGGCGATCGGTGGGATCAATGTCTCCAGAACCATCGAAGGGCTAGAGCGTTACCCCATTAACCTGCGTTATCCGGAAGACTACCGGGATTCGCCCGAAAAACTGGAACAACTTCCTATCGTGACGGCCTCGGGCCAGAGGATCGCGCTGGCTGATGTCGCCGATATCCGAATAGAAGATGGGCCGCCGGCGATCAAAAGTGAGAATGCCCGTCTGAACGGTTGGTCCTTCGTGGATATAGAGGGTGTCGACGTGGGCACGTACGTGGAACAGGCAATGGCGACCGTGCAGGCAGAACTGGACCTGCCAGCGGGTTACTCCATTGCTTGGTCGGGCCAATACGAATACATGCTTCGCGCTAAAGAAAAGCTGACCTACGTGGTTCCCTTAACACTGGCGATTATCATCATCCTGCTGTTTCTGAATTTCAGAAACTTTACGGAGGTGGGCATCATCATGGGCACGCTTCCGTTCGCAATGATTGGTGCGGTTTGGCTGATGTATCTGTTGGGTTATAACTTCTCGGTTGCGGTGGGTGTTGGTTTCATTGCGCTGGCCGGTGTCGCCGTAGAGATCGGCGTCATCATGCTGGTTTACCTGAACCAGTCCTACCAGACAATGCTTGAAACCTGCGAGAAGAAAGGTCTGACGCCAAGGCGAGAAACACTTCGCCATGCGGTACTTCACGGCGCTGGCATGCGCGTGCGCCCGGTGATGATGACTGCGGCCGCAATCATTGGTGGTCTGGTTCCGATTATGGTTGGCACCGGAACAGGCTCTGAGGTGATGGGTCGTATTGCAGCGCCCATGGTGGGAGGCATGATCACTGCGGTCATTTTGGCGCTGTTGGTGATTCCGGTATTGTTTTATCTCTGGAGACGGACTGGTTTTAGCAGTGAGCTGCCCAAATGACCTACTTTCTTCCTACGTTGATCGTGATGTTTTAGTTTGTCTCTCGCCTTAAATTGCATTCGGCCGAATGCATTCCCGACGGGGGCTAAATATTTACATTTTCGCCCCCGTCCCTCAAAGCGTTTCCGGGAGATTCGTGACGCAGTCGACAGCGGACTCTCATCGCGTGTGCTGTGGTCATTTAATCCCCGGAAAATAATGAGCTTAGGCACAATCCAGTAACATAGAACCAGTTGACGTCGCGAAACCGGATGGTAATCTTTGCTACGTTCCATGCTTTATCTTTTGGTCAAAAACACGGCAGCTCTTCTGTTCAATTTTTGAGGCATCAATCTGAAACTCCAGGCAAAACTTCCCACAGCGTCACGTTGCGGGGACGCCGCTCTACGAAAATGCGTTTAATGAGCAACAAACTGCCAGGGGTTATCCTTTGTTTGTATGGAAGTACCTTGTTGCACTGATTCTGTGTGCCAGCCTCGCGCCGGTGCATGCCTCGGTGCGTTCGGAATACGAGATCAAGGCGGTCTTTTTCTACAATTTCACCCGATTTGTCAATTGGACCCACCTTCCGGACAACGAGTCACCATTGAGAGTTTGCGTCATCGGGGATAACCCGTTCGGCGATCTACTTGAACCTCTTAATGGGCGGAAGTCTCAGGGCAGGAAACTGGAAATCACGAGCCCCGACGATGTCTCTGCCGATCACGGCTGCCATGTGCTATTTGTCAGTGTGTCTGAGGCCCGGAATTTATCTGGAATAGTCGACGCAGCTCATGAGCAGAAACTGCTCACCATTAGTGATATCCCCAACTTCATCGATAGAGGCGGAATTATCGGATACATCAAGCAGGGGAATGTCATCCGGTTCGAGATTAACCTTCGAGTCGCCAATACCCTGGGGCTGACTATAGATTCACGCCTGCTGGAGCTAGCTTCCCGGGTGATCCGATGATTGGTCGTTGGCGTTTGCGCTATTGGCCCTTGAAGGCCAAACTACTGTTCCTGACGCTGTTCACCAGCACTCTCGGAATTATCCTGGTGAGCGCAAGCCTGATCGTTGTGGAGAACCAGAACTATCGACAGCGACTGGCGTCTGAACTGCACGTGATCGCCGGTATACTCGCTGAGCAATCGGCTGCGGCGCTGGTGTTTGAGGACAGTAACCAGCTCACAAGCATCATTTCAAGTCTGCGCAGGATTGGGACAATCAGACAGGTTTGTGTTTTCGACGCCGCCGGCAGTCTCATGAGTTCGCTTAATCCACCTGAAAGTGTAGATTGCCCAAGCACCATCGAGCCATCGCAGATGGGGTTCGTCGGTGACTACTACCAGCTCTCGGTTCCGGTCACGCTGGATAATGAAACCGTAGGTCACCTTTATCTCATATCCCACCTGAGAGCGCTCAGAGCGCATATACAAACGTTCATTGTCGTCGTGTTTGGCATTGGTGCGCTGATTCAGTTAGCGCTCGTATTTGTTGCATTTAAGCTCCAACGCGTGGTTTCTCAGCCTATCCTGGCACTCTCTGGTACCGCCGAGCGAATTGCACAGGAACAGGATTACTCGATTCGCGCCCCCGTATCGGGTAATGACGAATTGGGCCGGCTGGGCACGACATTTAACGAAATGATTGGCACCATTGAGCAACAAAACCGACGAATTCTTGAGAGCCGGGCCGGACTGGAACTCATTGTTGAGGACCGGACTTCCCAGTTGAGCCTGGCAAATAAGGAGCTGGAAGCATTCAGCTATTCGGTCTCCCACGACCTTCGGCAACCACTGAGGGCCATTGACGGGTTTGGCCAGGCGCTGGAAGAGGATTGTGCGGATCAATTAAACGAAACCGGGAAAGATTACCTTCGCCGTATACGAGCCGCTAGCGTGAGGATGGGGAGTCTGATTGACGGCCTGCTGGTGCTATCCCGTGTAACCCGGCAACCGTTGGAGAACCAACGGGTCAATATTAGCGAAATGCTACAGGAAATTACGGAAGAGCTGAAAGAGATCAGTTACTCTTTGCCCACGGACATTCGCATTCAATCTGGCATTTGGGTCATTGGCGACGGCCGGATGCTGCGAATCGCATTTCAGAACCTTCTGGAAAATGCCTGGAAATACAGCTCGAAAGAGGCGCAGCGGGTAATTGATGTATCCGCTACCTCTGACTCCCGTTTTATTACCATTGCCATATGTGATAATGGCGTTGGCTTCAATATGAAATATGTAAATAAGCTCTTTGTGGCCTTTAATCGATTACACACACCCTCTGAATTTGGCGGCACCGGCATAGGTCTTGCGACCGTCTACCGGGTTATCCGAAGGCACAGCGGCGATATTTCCGCCAAGTCGGAAGTGGGCAAAGGTGCCAGCTTTTACATTAAGTTGCCGGTGTTGACTGATCAACACTAGATTCGTAACTGGACCGTTTTGTGGATGGTTCAAACCAATTCAGCTGACTATATGGAATATCGAATAACATGGATGAGTATTCAATCCTGGTAGTAGAGGATAATCCGGATGATCAGGTGCTGACTGTTCGTGCGCTGAAAAATGCGAGCAGAAACAGCTCTATCGTTGTGTTGGAAGATGGTCAGGAAGCACTTGATTTTCTATTTGGGAGTGGGTCCGAGGAACCCTGTGTAAATCTTGACCTCCTCGGCGTCATTTTACTCGACATCAAACTTCCCAGAGTCAGCGGGCTTGAAGTGTTGAAGAAAATTCGTGCATCGACGCGGACCGATTGGTTGCCCGTTGTCATGATCACGTCTTCGGATGAGCCTGCGGAACTGGTCGAAGCATATCGCCTTGGCGCAAACAGCTATATAAAAAAGTCGATTGATTATAGTGAATTTTCAGACCAAATGGCCATACTTGCCCGATATTGGCTGACGGTAAATAAAGTCCCGAAAGCAGGCTCGGTTCGCCAGCTTTGAAAAGGTAGCGCCAGTGATTGATGCAAACAGCCGCTTGAAAATGCTCTTGGTAGAAGACTATGAAGACGACGTGTTTCTTCTCCTGAGAGAGTTGAAGAAGGGTGGAATCGACCCTGACTACCAAGTAGTCGACAGCGAAGAAGCCATGGAAAGTGCCCTTCAGCATGGTGGATGGGACATCGTAATCACCGACCACAACATGCCGGGTTTCACATCGTTTCGAGTTCTTGAGCTGACACGGAAGTACTGTTTTGACTTACCTGTGATCATCGTCTCGGGCATTATAGGCGAAGATGAGGCAGTCAATGCCATGAAAGCTGGCGCTCAGGATTACATCATGAAGGGCAATCTCACCCGATTGATCCCCGCGATCAGTCGCGAGATTCGAGAGGGCACCGTGCGCAAGGCAAAACGGCAGGCGGAGTCAGCGCTGCACTACATGGCCTATCATGACAGCCTGACAGGCCTTGCCAATCGCCGGGAGTTTGAGCGCCGTCTGGCCCATGCGCTCGAAGATGCCCACGAAACACGGCACCATCATATATTGCTTTATCTCGATCTTGATCAATTCAAAATCATTAATGATACCTGCGGACACATTGCCGGCGATGAACTGCTCAAACAGATATCCAGGCTTTTGAGCCGCCACATCCGGGCTGGCGACACTCTGGCCAGGCTGGGCGGTGATGAGTTTGGGGTGCTGCTCAGAGGGTGTGATGTAAACCATGGGAAAAAAGTCGCAGAGGCTTTATGCGCAGAAGTTCGGGAGTTCAAGTTAGTCTGGCAAAACAAACCATTCTCCGTGTCCCTGAGCGCGGGTATGGTAATTATTAGCGATGCATACAACTCAACCAGTGAGTTACTCAGCCATGCGGATCTTGCATGCTATGCCGCGAAGGACAGTGGTCGCAACAATGTTCAGCTCTACCAAACCAGCGATGCGGACATGCAGCAGCGCCAGAACGACATGCACTGGACTAGCCGCCTTCAGTACGCCCTCCAAACCGACAGTTTCCTCTTATTCCATCAAGAAATGGTTCCGTTGCAAGCCCACAGCGCCGATGGCTTTCGAACGGAGTTCCTGGTTCGGCTGCAACAGGGCAAGGATATTGTTCCGCCTGGTGCCTTTATTCCTGCCGCGGAGCGCTTTGGTCTAATGCCAAGAATTGACCGTCGGGTCATCGATATGGCTTTTAATTATCTCGACCGAACGGGCCTGGGGCGAGAACCCACGGGTACATTTTTTATTAATCTGTCGGGTGGATCTTTCAGTGATGGAGAGTTGTTTAGCTACATACAAAAGTTGGTCGATAAGTACCGAATCCGACCGGAACGAATCTGTTTTGAGATAACAGAGACGTCAGCATTCGCCAATCTGAATCAGACTATTAGTTTTATTCAGCAATCCAGGCAGGAGGGTTTCAAATTTGCGCTGGATGATTTCGGTTCCGGTATGAGCTCGTTTTCATATCTGAAAGCCCTGCCAGTGGATTACCTGAAGGTTGACGGTAGTTTCATCCGCAATCTTCTGGATGACCCAATCGATCTGGGTATTGTGGATGCGTGTAACCGAATAGGCCACGCCGCCGGATTGAAAACGATCGCCGAATTTGTTGAAAACGATGCGGTCAAAGAACGACTCACGGAATTAGGGCTGGATTACGCACAAGGCTATGGTATCGCCAAACCAAAACCACTTTACTAAAGGTGTGAATAAACATTAAGTTTTCAAATAAAGTCGTTGTTTTACATCGTAAAAAGGATTTTTAATGTTTGAAAATGGTGATCTGATTTTACGCTATCTGGAGCGCCTCGGAGTTGAGTACGTATTCGGCGTTCCCGGAGGTAGTATTGAGCCGTTTTATAACGCTCTTGCCCGTAGCGAGCGTAGAGGTGGCATTCGAGCGATAACTGCCAGGCACGAAACCGGGGCGGCGTTTATGGCCGAAGGTTATGCACGGGAAACGGGGAAGCTTGGCGTATGTTGCTCGACAGCGGGCCCCGGCGCTACCAATCTGATCACTGGTGTTGCTTCTGCCTATTCCGAAGATATTCCCATGCTGGTCATTTCCGCGCAAACCTCATTGGAGCGGTTCGGGCAAGGCTCGCTGCAAGAAACATCCTGCACGAGTATTAATGCGGTGGAAATGTTTTCACATTGCACACGATACAGCACTTTGGTGTCTCATTCCGCGCAGTTGGAACCCAAGCTGCTACAAGCAATCAGCCATGCCCTCAGCAATCAGCCGGGGCCAGTTCATCTCGGTATCCCTCTGGATATTATGCGGCAGTCTGTTCCGGAACTCTCGGACGAAGGTAGTCTTCGAGCGTTCGTCAATTATAATGTGGCCCCAAGCCCCGAATGTTTGCAACAGTTGTATAACGAATTGGCGAATGTTTCGAAAGCCACACTTGTTCTGGGAGAGGGAGCCGCCAGCTCTGTCGACATACTTATTGCTCTGGCGGAAACCAGGGGTTGGCAAATTGTCACCACGCCCCGAGGCAAAGGGCTGATTGATAGCAACCATGCACTTTATCGTGGCGTTTTTGGCTTTGCCGGCCACGACAGTGCCGCAGAAGCTCTCAAGCCAATAAATGCCGAAAGAGTGGTTGCCATAGGTACAGCACTGGACGAGGTATCAACTTCCGGCTGGGATCCAACTGCTATTTTGTCTGGACGACTGATTCATCTGTCTGATAATGCGGGACATCTCAGTCGTTCAACAATAGCGCGTCTGGTTATCCTCGGTTCACCAAAACTCGTGCTAGAACCCGTTGCTAAAATGCTATGCCCTGAACTCCAGCACAACTCCAGCACCGGGGTCCTCCCAAATGGATCCGATGGACTGCCCACGAAGACGACACTCAGTGATCGCTCAAAGTGCCTGGTCGAAATCGGAGAGATAAAACCGCAGGCACTTATGACCTACATGAGCCATGCATGCCCTCAGAGTACCCGTGTGCTTTTTGACAGCGGCAACAGCTTGCTTTGGGGAATTCATTACTGGAATATCCGACGCTCAGCAAACACCTATCCAGATAAAAATTTGTTTAATATAGGCCTTGGATTCGGGTCAATGGGTTGGGCAATTGGGGCCGCCGTAGGAATGGCGGCCGGCGCGCACGGCGATCCGGTCGTTTGCTTTGTCGGCGACGGAAGCTACCTTATGGCGGGTCAGGAAATCACCACCGCGTTACAAGAAAACTTAAATTTACTCGTTGTTGTTCTGAACGATTCGTCTTTGGGAACTGTTCGGCATGGACAAGCTTTGAGCGGTGGAGAGGCTATCGGAAACAAACTCCCAAAAATTAATTTTGCTCAATTAGCTCACTCTATGGGAGTCGAGTCTTACCGGCTGGAAACCATGGAAGAACTTCGTGCTTTGGACGTTTCAGCTATTCTCTCTCGTCCAGGTGCCTGTTTACTGGATGTTGTGGTTAGCGGCGATGAAGTGCCACCCATGGGCGCCAGAATGAAAATGCTAACAGGCGTTGCTTAATGAATAGGCGTAGATCACTCAGTTATGAATAACTGGATTAAGTTAACTTAAAAGGGCATACGATGGCTTCCGACTACCTCTACTATTCGAATATCTGGCAAGAAGAACCGGAAGAATCCAATCCGTTTGCAGCCAAGGCCTGCTATTGCTCAGGTTACGATGTCTATGGCCAGGTGGTTCCACAGGCAAGTTGGTTTGAGTACCTGCTGCTCATGCTCAAAGGGGAACGCCCAAGCGAGGCCGAAGCCAAGCTTATCGAAAAGCTGGCAATGGTCCTTGCCAATCCCGGACCTCGTGAAGCCAGCGTTCGAGCCGCAATGAACGCTGGTATTGTGGGCACCAATCATAGCTCTGCACTTATGGCAGCGTTGGCCGTAGGTTCGGGTCAATATGGCGGAGCTCAGGAAGTATCCATCTGCATGCGACTCTGGCAGGAGTGCGGCCACAACCTCGAGCTTTGGAAGAGCCGGCTTTTCCGACCCGAAGAGGATGAACGCGCCGATATTTGGCTACCCATGGAGCATGCGCCAGGGTTTGACCCCAATGGCGATGATACTCCCACCCCCATTCTGCAGGCACTGGACTATCTGACAAGTCTTGCATCTTCCAACGGTGCCCTGGCTTGGCTGAAGCAACAACGCTCCGCCTTAGAGGAAGAGGTTGGCTATCCATTGGCAATCAGCGGTGTTGCAGCGGCCGCATTAGTGGACCTTGGGCTAAACCAGGACCAGGGAAATATGCTGTATCTGATGCTGAGGCTGCCTGGAGCGGCGATACACTCGTTAGAACAGAAAAAAAGGGGATGGAAGCAGTTTCCGTTTTATGGTTCGGCAATCGAACTTGCTGATGACACCAGCCCTGTTCAATCACCCATCCAGGAGAATACTTCAAAATGAACCACAAGCATTTACTGGACACCGAAAATCGCTGGGTGACCACCAAAGGCAAAGCTTTTCTATCAGACCGTGTGGTTATGCACGGCAAAAACCTGCACACCGAGCTGGGCGACTACGAGTGGCTTCACTTATACCTTTTTAGCATCCTTGGGCGGGACCCCGGTAAAAACGTGGCGAAAATGCTGAGTCATTATTGGGTCGCTAGCAGTTACCCAGATGCTGCAATATGGCCCAATCATGTAACTGCGCTCGCAGGCACCGTGCGCTCAACGGCCTCTCTTGCACTGATGGCTGGTTTGAGTGTGTCTGAGGCGTCCATCTACGGTCGGCGACCTGAAGTCCGGGCTCTCGACTTCTTCTATCGGGCGGGGCAGTGGTGTGATGGCGGTGGCGCACTAACGGAATTTGTGGAAAAAGAAAAATCGGCAGGCCGAATACTCTATGGCTATGGTCGCCCCATGACAAATTCCGACGAGCGCATACCCCACACTCTGGACAAGGCGAAGGAGCTCGGGCTGGACAAAGGGCGCCATCTTAAAATAGCGTTTGAAGTTTACGAACATCTCAAAGAAAAGTATGGCTATTCAATAAACGTTGCTGCGGTGCATGCAGGCCTTGCGGCGGATATGGGTTTTACATGTCAAGAGTACCAGCTGTTGCTAACCCCCGGTTTCGTTGCGGGCATGGCACCATGCTACCAAGATGCGCGAGATCGTCCGGAGGGTAGTTTTTTCCCGGTACGGTGTAACAGCGTTGTCTATGACGGCCCCGCCAAACGAGACTGGGACTCATCACGTTAGGTTCGCAACCACCCAGTCTGGTCAAAAATGGTATTGGAGCTCGCCAACCACATTACGCCCGGGCATCGGAAAATCGCCAGGAACTGGAATCGGATCCGCATAGGGACTGGGGTCTCGAACGTCATCATTGAAGGCATTCCGGACCGACAGAGACAGATCCAGTCCACGCCAAAGTCCCTCTGTACGTAACGTTAGATCAACGGTTGTATAGTCTGACAGGGGGCCCCGAGAATCACCCGCAACCCGCTCCTGTTTGCCAACCCAATTGACTTGGGTATTCAGAAACCATCCAGGCACAACACGCCATTCAGTGCGACCGTAAATCTGATGATTGGGAGCCTCACCCACTGATTCACCCTCATTACTTTTTTTAGAGTACTGATAAGCATAGTTGGTGATGATTTTGAGATTTTCCAGCGCTTGGTAGGTCGTTTCAAACTCCGCTCCGCGCCCTCTACGCTTACCCGAATTCTGGTATTCTTTGGAAGTACGGCCGGGAATAGGTGTGGCAATGATTAGGTCGTCAATTACGTAGTAAAACAGATTAACACCATAGAGGAAATCTGACGTAACCTGATGTGAAAGAGCGATTTCGAAGGTATCAATGCTTTCGGCATCCAAATCAGGATTGCCGAGTGCGACCGGGTTGTTGGCGGCATATAATTCGTTCAATGACGGAGCCCTAAAAGCCCTGCCGTAAAGAAGCTTGGTAGTTATCGTGTTTGTAGTGGCCCAGATTAAGGCAGTTCTAGGATTGACCGTGTTACCAAAATCGGAGAAGTGATCATAACGGACGCCGCTTACCAGTTGCCAATTCTGTGCGAATTGCCATTCGTCTTGCATAAAAATATAGTAATTGACGCGGTCTTCCTCAGGCATCCAGACTTCGCTGGGGTCGCTGGACACATCTTCAATACCGCCTTTCGGACTAAAATCCGGGTTAAAATTCTTGCTCTCGGTAACGTCGTAAAGATCTGCCCAAAACGCACCAACACCACTGAGTACCCGGTGATCTTTGAAGCTGCTATATATTGAGCTCAAGTCAAAGCGGACCTGTCTCTCTTTGTAACCCGGAGTACCGATGAAACCCTCTGGAAACGCGCCTCCAAAAGCGCCTGCAGGATACAAGACAATGTCGTTTTCCGGCTCCTGTGTGATGTTGAAATAACTAACTCTCGCCTCAACGTCGAGCCCCTCTGTCACACCTTGCCAACGATAGCTGTAGTCTGTGTTGAAGCGCCGGGAACTGAAACGACCGGTGGGATCCAATGCTTGAGCAACACCAGGCCCCGTGCCCATATTACTACGATCCTGTAGTCCAGCTCTGAATTGCCAGTTGTCAGTACCCATATCGAGTCGTGCATCCAGCTGGTCTACAGACGTATTGACCGGCCCAGGCGCCAGAGACGCCGAGGTTCCAGATAATTCATCAAAATTGGTTTGAGCATCCCGTTCTATAGTCTCCCGCCACCCGTTCGTTTCCTGATACTCCAGTATGAAGCTTATCCCAACGCCACTATCAAGATTTGTTCCCGACTGGACCCATCCACCGTGCGTATCAAAGCTACCGGTTCTTGCCCCAACGACTACGCCATGAACATCCTTCGAATTCTTGGTAATAATGTTGATGACCCCGGCGTAGGCGTCCGCTCCATACAAAGCGGAGCCGGGGCCGCGAATGACTTCTATACGATCAATTGCCTTTATAGGCATCCCACCCCAAGCCGTTGTCCGGTTACCGAACATCATAGTGGTTGCTGGGATGCCATTTATCAGAACCAGCGCCTGTGGATTAAAACTCGAAGTCATCCCTCGAAAAACATACTTCGACGAAAAGCCCTGGTCTGAGTGATTAACATGCAATCCCGGCACCGTTTCCAACACCTGATCAAGGTCCGTCGCACCCATCGCGGCTATATCTTCCGCACTGATAACCGACGTAATCGCAGCCGCCTTATCAAGTGGTGTTTCGGTACCCGAGGCAATGGACACCACTCGAATTTGGCCCAACTCTTCCAGTGACGTATCCCAAAAACTATCTTCCTGACCAGTAGCATTGGCGCCAGCAGGCACCAGTGTACAAATCAGCATCAAGTTACGTATACACAGACGAGTGGATCGATAGGGAAGGTGGCTTACCAGTTGTGCTTGGTTTGGCATCACGGGGCTCAGCGCTCTGACCTTGGTTTTTCCATCAACGGGTGCAATTCTCCAGTCTTGGCGCTGCCTTATCCGCACCAATCAAAAATATGAACTGGGCTACGGGGGATCGAGCACGTTTCGGATGGAAAACACATGCTGGATAAGAGTTTAGACATATTTGTTACATAAGCAAGCTAACTCGAATGGTCGAGCTCCGTTTCATTGGTCACGACGTCGAAGTGCATCTGGTGCCAGCCATAAAAGGCGCGAGATGTCCACGAGTAATGGTAGAATTTACCTGTAGCATTTACACTGCGCGCCATTAGAAATTCTCCAGCGCACAGTGGCTGCCTATGAAAATTCTACTCGTTGAAGACGACAAGTTACTCGGTGACGGAATTGCTGCGGGCATTGCCCAGTCGGGCTTGGCTGTGGACTGGGTATTGGATGGGCAGCAGGCCGATACTGCGCTCGCAACAGGCAACTACGATGCTGTTGTGCTTGATCTTGGTCTCCCGAGGCTGTCCGGTATGGAGCTTTTGAGGCGCGCCCGCGCAAGCGGGAAAAACTTACCGATTCTGATTCTGACTGCTCGTGATGCCGTGGAAGATCGAGTGGCCGGCCTGGATGCCGGCGCCGATGATTACCTGGTGAAACCTTTCGATCTTACTGAATTACAGGCACGGCTGCGGGCATTGCTGCGCCGCTCCAAGGGACACGCCGAATCCGTCATCAGCCACGGAGAACTCCGGGTCGATGCCGGCAGTCATTCGGTGTATTGGTCTGGAAAGCCGGTTGATCTCTCGGCACGTGAATTCACGATTTTGCACACGTTATTGCTCAATGCCGGACGAGTCATGTCAAAGGCTCAAATCGAAGAGCAGCTATACGGCTGGGGAGAGGAGATCGAGAGCAATACGGTCGAAGTCTTTATACATCATCTGCGTCGAAAGCTGTCTCCTCAATTGATCCGCACTATCCGCGGTGTCGGGTACATGATTGAGAAAATCACACCATGAGGTCATCGCTACGTTGGCGTCTTTTTACGATTCTTGCCGTATCCGTACTGCTCGCCTGGATTGCGACCGCGTTCTTCACCTACCTTGATGCGCGACGTGAAATCGGCATCACGCTTGACACCCGGTTAGTAAAAGCGGCTGAACAGATCTCAGAGCACCTCGATAGCCCGGAAACTATCAGTGCGAGCTCGCAGCAAATTCGCGACTATACCGGCACCATGCTGCAGGTCTGGCAGCGTGACGGTTCTTTACTTCTTGACTCAAGTACGGCTCCTGAAGAACGCTTGGGCACACAGCGAGAGGGTTTTGAAAGCACCACTATCAAGGGTGTTCACTACCGTATTTATAGCCAATGGAACAAGGCGGGTCGTCTTAATGTGCGCGTTGGTGAACGCTTTGAATTACGCGATGCGCTGGCCGAAAGCGTTGCGAGCCACCTGCTGCACCCCCTGTATTTTGCCGTACCTGCGCTAGGCATCCTGATTTGGTTATCCGTCGGTGCCGGGCTTGCGCCTCTGTCCCGTTTTACTCGTGAGGTAAAACAGCGTGAACCGGACAAGCTTGAACCACTTGATCTCTCTGATACCCCCCGTGAAGTTATGCCATTGCAGGACGCGCTCAATTCACTTTTCGCCCGCCTGCAGGTGTCACTTGATTACGAACGACGCTTTACGGCCGATGCGGCTCATGAGCTACGCACTCCGCTGGCCGCCATAAAAACGCAGGCACAGGTGGCATTTTCTGCGCACGACGCGGAACAATTGAGGCATGCGCTGAACAAGATTGTCAGTGGCACAGATCGCGCGGCTCATCTGATTGAGCAATTGCTGGTGCTTTCGCGTCTTGATCCAGAACGCACCCCGGTTGGTCAACAGCCGGTCAAACTTTCTGCGGTGGTGAAGGATTGTGTCGCCCTGCATGCACCGATGGCGATACGTAAGGGTGTGGATCTGGGGTTCGAGGCAGATGATGATGGGCTGGTAACCGGTGAAGTAACCTTGCTTGCGATTCTTGTGCGGAATCTCGTGGATAATGCCGTTCGTTACACGCCTGCCGATGGAAAAGTGGATGTTCGAATTATGCGCATCGCGGATGAGGTGCTGCTTCAGGTTGTGGATACCGGCCCGGGAATTCCGGAGAAAACGCGAAAGGTGGTGGTGTCGCGTTTTTATCGTGTGCTTGGCAGTGGTGAGGACGGCAGTGGACTGGGACTATCGATTGTAGAGCGTATAGCGAAGTTGCATGAAGCTTCGCTAACGTTTGACGATAGTGATGTCGGAGAGGGTCTGGTTGTAACCGTGCGTTTTAGCGCAGTGTCACTATAAAAGCGGTCGATCGTTCAAATTACGAGTTTATATTGGCCGTAATCGGCTTCCTTAAGCGGAGGTTAAGGTAGGTTCGAGATACTCCTTTTCAGCCGAACAAACGGTGACCTCAAAGGAGAATTTCATGAACATCAAATCCGGACTTTCGACGTTTGCAACCATCACTGGCATGGTGCTCAGCCTGACAGCTGTCACTACGATGGCTGCACCGGCAAATAACGAACACGAGCATGACGGCCATGGTTCGATGGAGCTGAGGCTTGATAACGGTAGTAAGTGGGCTGTTGATGCACCGCTAAGTCGTGCCATGAACAACATCGGAAGCGCCATGCATAAAGAGATAGGCGCCATTCATTCTGGCGAACTGGCAGAGGAAAAATATGTCGCACTGGCCAAGAAAATCAATAATGAAGTCAACTACATGGTTGAGAATTGCAAGCTTGAGCCTGAGGCGGATGCCCAGCTTCACCTGATTATTGCCGATTTGATGGAAGGCTCAACGGCAATGGAAAACAAAACCAAGGCGCGGGATGGCGCGGTGAAAGTCATGGGCGCGATTGAAGGTTACGTTACCTATTTTGATGATCCGAATTTCAAACCGATTGAGCATTGATCATTAGCCTGGTACACCAGCCCGATAGGTGGTCTGGTGTACCAGGTAATTCGCCTCACCGGTCAGTAAACATCCTCCAGATAACGCCCCTCTGCTCTCAACGCATCTACATCCATGCTCAACGGTTCGAGAATTGAGTCAAATACCTGTTTTACACCTGCGGCCATATCCCGGCCCCCGCACACCAATATCTGTGCACCTATCTCAATCAGTTGTTGCAACGCGGTTTCATCAGCAACGATGGCGTCCTGAACATAGGCTTTCTCTGCTGATCGTGAAAACGCGGTATTCAGCCCGGTAAGCCGGTGGTCATCCAGATAACGGCCAAGCTCTGGCTTATAGAGAAAATCCGATTGCGGGTTTCGGCCGCCCCAGTACAGGTACATAGGGTTGCGCTCCGTATTTTTTCGGATAAAGCCGGCAAGTGGTCCGATGCCCGCACCAGCGCCAACGAGAATAATGGGCTTGGCATCTCCAGCCGGACGAAAGCCGGGGTTTTGCTGGATAAACCCGGTAATGCGATCGCCCGGTTTGAGGCTGTGCAGAAACCCGGAACAAAGGCCATGGGTCTGTTTACGCACACAGATTTCCAACTGACCATCCGAAGACGACGACGCCAGCGAATAAAACCGGGCGGTCTGACCTCCGGGGGGAGCAACCCCGAACAGATCGCCAGCCTCAAAATCCGGGGCGTGCTGCCGGTTTCGAAAGAACAGTATCTGCCACAGCTTTCTGTCACTCGGTACCGGCTTGAAGCGCAGTATGCTGGTAGGCGCATTCACAGCAACGCCGTAGTCAACACGCTCAACAAGCTCAAACTCTGAAGTGACTGCGGGCGCGGGATTATGAGTCAGTGCCAGCGGAATGCCCATGCGCTCGCTGACAGCCTCGCCCCATTCCCGGAACTGCATGGCGGAGCCGCGATCAATTCGGGTAACGGGGTGCATTTGCTGCAGGCCCCTGCTGCTGAGGGCGGCATCCACATCCAGCGCATACTGGCAGAATTTCGGGAACTGTTGATCACCAAACCCGAGAACCACAAACTCCAATCCGTCATTTGCCCGAAAGTGTTCGAGCCGAGCCATAAACTGACTGGCGGAGGAGGGCGCGTCACCGTCACCGTAGGTTGATGTCAGAACGAAAAGCACAGAGGCTTGCGGGTATTGCTCCGCCAGGTCATTCATCGGCGCGCAGTGCACTTTCTTACCTGCCTGATTGAGCTTGTTCTGAAGGTCTTTGGCAAAACCCCAAGTGGTGTTGCCTTCCGAGCCCACCAGAATAACGGCATCAGCGGCTTCGATGCTGGCGCTTTCACCCAGGCGTATTGATGACGAGCGCCGCCGCCACCAGATCTGAAGTCCGGTAAACGACAGTACCGGCACGGTCAGCGCTGCAATCCCAAGAATCAGGCCTAACCACCACAGGCCTTCACCCGTATGCAGGCGGATCATCCAATGCTGAAACTGGCTTCCGGCAGAACGTGGCTGGTAGTGCAGCAGCTCTCCGGTTGACTGATCGACGAACCCGGAACCCCCGGTGGTGCTCAGCGAATAGACGTCAGTGGGATCATCCGGGTAGGGGAACACCAGCTCGCGTAGTTCGTTGACATCCACGCTTTTTAGCGCCTTCAACGAGCCGGCCGGTGCCGGCATACCGCCTGAGACCTGCGCCGGAAACGAGGGCTCCGTATTGGACCCTTCGGGTAAAAGCCCAAACCTTACCGCAGACATATAGCTTCCGGTCAGCGCCGACAGCAATAAACCAATCACGGCAAACCGTGCCAGTTCAGCGTGGACTCGCGAGCTACCGGAGCCCGAAATGGGCCTTAGAAGCGCCTTCCAGCCACCCATGCGCCGAGCCAGCATGGACATTCCTGATAGGCATATCAGCACCATCAGTGCCGCCAAAATCCCTGCCAGCATTCGACCGGCATCATCCATAAGGAAAGACCGGTGCAAGTTCTTTACCCACCGCAACCAGGCCGATGGCTGATAGGCGGCAATACCTTCACCCGTCAGAGGGTTTACCAGGTCGGCACCTGGCTGGCCACCACGGTTGTAATAGACGACGACTTCACCTGATAGAGAGCGTTCTATCTGTTCGGTGCCGGGATAATTCGCCACTACGCGATTGGCCAGATCGGCAACGCTGATTTCTCCGACAGCGGGGACAGTCGCGGCCGACCGCTCAAGTGCCGGCACTACGGACAAAATAACTCCAGAGGTCGCCAGCACCACCAACAACAGTGCGGCGACCAATCCGGGAAACCCATGGAGTTTGCGCAACATAAATCTGGCTCCCGTCAGTTACTTGAGGTCATAGACAAAAGAGTGGACATAGCCCCGGCCAGAAACCGTTTTTCCAGAGCCTTCAGTGGTCAAAGGCGCCACCACATCCGCACGGTTGTCACGCATATCTTCAACTGAGGTATCAACTCGAACCTGGTAACCGGAATCGATCAATGCGTCCTCAAGTTCCAGAGTTACTTTCAGGGTGCGTCCACTGGTCACACTGGCACCGGTCAGTCCATCGTATTCAGCCTGGCTCAGACCACTGCCCCGGGCCCAGTCGCGCAAGTGCTTGTAATATTTACTCTTCTCACCGGCAACCCAGAGAGTCCCATGGTATTTGCCATCGGCATCGGTGAGGTAGAGCGCCAGATAAGCGCCGTCACCGCCATAATCGCTCAGTTGCGTGGTAAAGGTGACTTCCCGAGCCTGGGCGTAAGCCGGCAATGCCATTGCAGCCGCAAGCCCCAAAGCAAACAGAATCTTTTTCATGATGTAATCTCCATTAATTACTCAACAGTCACGCTGGGGCGGCCTTTGACGATGCCCTTGCGCGGAACCCGTTCTGCATTGGTCGGTTCGCTGTTGCTCCGTGGTTTACCACGATGATCGTCATCTTCATCGTCGTCCTCCCGCTCCATTTCCATCAGCTCAAAGGTCGCCGGAGAGTACTCAGCTTCCACGCGATTACCCTTCGGGTCCGTTCCTTTGACCTCGTAACAACCGTCATCCACTTTGATGCGGAACACCGTCCAGCCTTCTGTTTCCAACTGTTTCCGGAGCTTTTCGCGTGGCTGCCATTGGGCAACCGGGTCATCGCAGTCATCGTCAGCCAAGGCGTTACCGCCCACCAGCAGTAACGAAAGGCTGATAACAATGGGTTTGATGTTCATGGCATATCTCCCGTTGAATCGGTTTAATCAACCCTAAAGCTCTTACCTGACACTGGCCTGAACAGACGGCCAAATACCAGGATGGCCATTAGGTAGTTGAGCGGTTCAGGCTGTTGTCAGGTGGCGGCTGTAGTATCTTCTGATAGTGATCAGGCAAAAGGTGAAACATGCGGGTACTGTTGGTTGAGGATACAACCGGGCTGGGTGAGGCAGTGCGGGATCAGATCAGCGAGGATGGCCATGCCGTGGACTGGGTGCAGAGCCTCGCTTTTGCGGATACTAGCGTGAAAACCACCACCTATAATCTGATTTTGCTCGACTTGATGCTGCCAGATGGGCACGGCTTTGATTTTTTAAAAAAACTGCGAGCAACCGGTGATGCAACTCCCGTTATCATTCTGACCGCCAGGGATCAGGTTTCAGACCGGATTGCCGGGCTAAACGCCGGTGCCGACGATTATCTTGTGAAGCCTTTTGATTTGTCAGAGCTGTCTGCCCGGGTGGCCGCCGTGGCACGACGCTATCGCGGCAATCCGAACCCTCTGGTCCGGATCGGAGATCTTGAAGTGGATCTTGGTGACCATCGCATCAGTCGCAACCACCAACCCGTGGAGCTCACTGCACGGGAGTGGGCGCTGTTTGAGGGGTTTTTGCAGCGCCCCGGAATACTGCTGTCGCGCTCGCAGCTTGAGGACCGGTTGTACGAATTCGGAGCCGAAATCGAGAGCAATACGATCGAAGTTTACATCAGCCGTCTGCGTAAGAAACTGGGGCGCGATGCCATAGTGACGGTCAGAGGTATGGGTTACCGGTTAAACTCTTATGACCACTAAAACCAGTTTACAGAAAACCCTGGGTACCTGGCTCACCATCGGCGTGACCTTGCTCTGGCTCCTGGGTGTCGTAGCGTCAGGCGTGGTCGCCCGGCACGAAATGAATGAAGTTTTCGACAGCGCTCTGGAGGAAACCGCGCAGCGTATTCTGCCATTGGCGGTGACCGACATTCTGAACAGGGAAGGGGACGCGGGCAATCAGCGCGCATTGGCCCTGAAGGAGCACGACGAGTATCTGACCTATCTGGTTCGCGACGCATCAGGCAAGCTGCTTTTGCAATCCCACGACGCAGATCCCCGAGTTTTCGGAGCCAAGCCCCGACAAGGATTCTCCGAAACGCCAACTCACCGGATATACGGGGAGGGAGCCATTAGCGATACCCTTTACATTGAGGTTGCCGAACCTTTGGACCACCGTCGCGAAGCCGTTCTGGAAACGAGCCTCGCATTGCTCATTCCACTGATACTACTGATTCCGATCAGCCTGGTTGGGGTGTGGTGGGTGATAAAACGGTCACTGCGTCAGGTCGTTCTATTGCAGCAATCGATAGAAGCCCGTGGTGGTAGTGACCTTTCTTCCGTAGCCGTGGACCGCCTGCCGGAAGAGTTTGAACCCATCATGGTCTCGGTCAACCGCTTATTGGAGCGTTTGCGCAGAGCGCTTGAAGCCGAGCGAAGCTTTACTGCTAACAGTGCCCATGAATTGCGAACCCCGCTAGCAACGGCACTGGCCAAGCTTCAACGGCTAAAGGCCGAAGCGCAAGACGTCCTAATTAAATCACGAGCCGGCGAAATCGAAGAATCGCTTCGCACCCTGTCCAGATTGTCGGAGAAGCTACTCGAACTGGCAAAGGCGGAGGGTGGCAGCGCGCTGTCAGAAACCTACAACGACCTTGTGCCCATACTGCAAATGATCGTCAATGATTACGAGCGTACTGCCCCCGGCCGCCTCAAGCTGGAATTGCCTGACGACAGCGTAACGTCGGCACTCGATCCCGATGCCTTTGCCATCCTGGTAAGAAATCTGCTGGAGAATGCGCTCAGACATGGTGCTACCGAACGGCCAATAAACATCAGCCTTACAGGTGATGGCACCTTAAGGGTGGCCAATGAGGGTGAGATTGTGCCGCCAGAGAAACTCGCCTTGTTGCGCAACCGCTTTGTGCGTTCCGATACAACAACATTAGGATCCGGCATCGGGCTCGCAATTGTCGATGCCATCGCTGGTGGTGCAGGTATTGCTCTGAATCTCCGATCCCCGGCCTCGGATCAGTGCGACGGCTTTGAGGCGGAACTTAATGTTGCCATGGTCGACACGGAAAGTTGAAGGCTCGCGTGGCGCTCAGGGCAACTATTCAGTGGCGTGACCCCATGCCTGAGGAACTGACTGCTTTTAAATCGAAAAAGCGCCCCTTCCACTCGGCAACCCAATTCACTAAAGCCTCTGCTGACATTGGCCTGGCGATAAAATAGCCCTGCGCCAAATCGCAGCCAGTGGTGCGCAGGAAATGCCAATCGTCCTGGTTTTCCACGCCCTCAGCCACGGTCTTCATACCCATTTTTTTCGCCATACCGAGACTCGCTTCGAAAATGGCTCGTAGCGACGCATCCCGACAGGCCCCGTGAACGAAGCTCTGGTCTATCTTGAGTTCGTCGAAGGGGATGTCGCGCAGCTGCTTAAGTGAGGAGTGACCGGTACCGAAGTCATCGATGGACAGGCTAATGCCCTTGAGGCGCAGGCGTGAAAGGATGTCCAGAGAGGCCAGGGGGTCATTCGTTAACCGGCTCTCGGTCACTTCAAGTACCAGGTTTGACAGGCTAACCCCTGCTTCGGTCGCGGCACGTACAACCAAATCCGGGAATTCCAGGGAAGCAAGATTGACCATGGAAATGTTCACTGCGACGTGCAACATCAGCCCCCTTTCCTGCCAGTGCCGTGCCTGATACAGGGCCTCTGACAACACGGCTTGTGTCAGATCGTCAATGAGCCCGTGTTCCTCAGCCGTGGCAATAAACTGGTCTGGAAACACCAGCCCGTCTTGTGGATGCAGCCAGCGAACCAGCGTTTCCACACCGGTCACCCGACCGGAGTCAATGGCTACCTTGGGCTGATAGTGATTAACCAGCTGTTTATTGGTGATAGCCTGCCGTACTTCATCGGGGCCATAGAGCCTGGGTAGGGGGCGAGCCGGCCTGATGGTATGGCTGAGTTTACCTGCCAGTATCGATTTTAACTGTTCGGGTGCAACGGGTTTATTCAGGATTCCATACACATTGAGTTCATGGGATTTGGCGAGGTTTTCCACGGTCCTGAGAATACGCTGGTCCTCGCCACTTACCAGCACCAGACCGCCAGCGTAATGGATACGCGCTAAATGGCGCACGAATTCCACGCCGTCCATCTCCGGCATTTGCA
>Ga0207891_1000275_pt1 | contig 39803 bp, 33 predicted proteins | sample LinPmetageLP50_FD_184061 | JGI IMG/M metagenome (GOLD analysis project Ga0207891, IMG submission 184061) | Marine viral communities from the Pacific Ocean - LP-50 (SPAdes) | ecosystem: Environmental > Aquatic > Marine > Oceanic | place: Pacific Ocean | collected 2011-08-27 | reverse complement strand
TGACAACACCTCCTACGTGAAAATCTGTCCTACCGTCAACATCATCTGCATCGTCTCCATTAAGCGAAGCAAAATTGGCACCTGCCTTGGCACCAAAGTGAATTTCTTGAGCACTCATGGTGCTTAATCCGAATACTGCCACAGCAGCAAAAAGTAAAAATTTTTTCATAATTAAATGTATTTTAGTTGTTAATTAAGATTAAAGCTACTAAAAGAAATTTAAAATCAAAAAAAAAGCAGCGTCAAAAACGCTGCTCATCAATTATTTATACTATTTCTATTTAAAATTTATATCCTAGCGAAAATGATAAATTGGAGTTTGTAAGATCATCTCCAAAGGCCCCTTCATCATCGTCTGCGTTTACATTGGTCAATCCTATGACATAGCGTGCTTGCAAAAACAGCCCATTGTTTAGTTGATAGGCTAAACCGCCACCAACACCGGCATCAAACCCAGAAATGCTGTCTTTTAAATCTGTGGTACCTTCAATACCATCACCATCATCATTGCTTCCAGTGATTTCAATCTCCTGTTCTGCTTTTGCTCTAAAACCAAATTGTGGTCCACCTTCTACACTCAATGCGTCCGTAAGGTAATACTTCACCATCACAGGAACGTTGATATAATCGAGTATGAGTTTACTCTCGATTTCGCCATCAAAAAAATCCTCTTTGGCTTGTAAGCCTTGCTGAGAATATAAGATTTCTGGTTGAATGGCCCATCTGTCTGCAAATGGGATTTCTGCTAAAACACCCACATGAAATCCAGTTCTTCCATCTGCATCTTCTACGTCATCTCCAGTTAGTTTGGCAAAATTAACCCCAGCTTTGGCTCCTAATTTAACTTCCTGTGCTTGTGCCGTGGTTAAACCAAATCCAGCTACAAGAGCAATCATCAATAATTTTTTCATAATAATAGTTGTTTTTGTTAATAACTAATGCGAAGCTACAGGTAACAAATCATAACAAGTACTAAGGCTCTCTTAACGTTATATTAAAATTAAATTCCCGTATTTTTGATCCATGAACTGGGATCAGGCACTTAAAGATTATAAAGAGTTTTTAAAAATAGAGCGTGGTCTTTCTAAAAACTCCATTCTGAATTATGGGTTGGATGTAAAAAAACTGATTCATTGGTTATCTGAAAATGAAATAACCCTATCCCCTATTTCGATTACCGAAGAAACGGTGCAAGACTTTATCTATCATATCGCTAAGCACGTTAATCCGGCATCGCAAAGTAGGGTCATTTCTGGCTTAAGGGGCTTTTTTAATTACCTGGTTTTTGAAGAATACCGAAAAACCAACCCATTAGAATTGATTGAAAGTCCTAAAACTGCTAGAAAACTGCCAGATACGCTTTCGCTGAAAGAAATAGACTCAATCATCGAGGCTGTTGACCTTGGCAAACCTCAAGGAGAGCGCAATCGAGCTATTATTGAAACGCTCTACGGTTGCGGATTACGGGTTTCTGAATTAATCGACTTAAAAATTTCGGATTTGTTTTTTGAAGAGGGTTTTATTAAGGTTACCGGGAAAGGAGACAAACAACGCTTTGTTCCCATTGGCGAAATAACAAAAAAATTCATTCTGATTTATAAAAATGAAATCAGGAACCATCAAGATATCCAACCATTGGCCAAAGACACCCTATTTTTAAACCGTAGAGGAAAAGGCCTCACCCGCGCCATGATTTTTACGATCGTTAAAAATCTCACTAAAAGAGCAGGGATCCAAAAAACGATAAGTCCGCATACTTTTCGGCATTCTTTCGCCACACATCTCTTAGAAAACGGGGCCAATTTACGGGCCATTCAGCAGATGCTGGGCCATGAGAGTATCACTACTACCGAGATTTATACGCATTTAGATAAAACACATCTTACAAAGGTCATCAATGAGTTTCATCCGAGAAAAGAGTAAGTGTAAACCTTAAAATTTCATACAAAGGAGCAAACTTTAAATTGGTAAGATTCCAAGGGAGCACTTCTCACGTCTCACGTCTCACGTCTCATTACTACAAAAGTGGTTAAATAAAAGCTAAATAGTCCTAACGATTTCGGGAGCACATGACTGTTTTGTAACTTTAAAAGAAAAAGTAAACAGATGAAAATAATACAATTTGACAATAAGGATAAAATGCACGCCATTGGGTTAGGAACCTGGAAAGCCAAAGGGAACGAAGTTAAAAACGCTGTGAAATCAGCTTTAAACTCAGGCGTTCGCCATATAGACACTGCGGCTGCCTATGGAAATGAAGAAGAAATTGGCGAGGCACTTGCTGAAGTCTTTGCCGAAGGGAACATAAAGCGTGAAGAGGTATTTATAACCTCAAAATTATGGAATAACGCACACTTAGAAAGACAAGTAATTCCGGCACTTCAGGATTCATTAGAAAAACTAAAATTAGATTATTTAGATTTATATCTCATCCATTGGCCCGTTGCCTTTAAACCAGATGTGGAATACCCGAACAAGGCTTCAGATTATCTTTCACCCGAAGAAGCGCCCATTTCTAAAACGTGGGAACAAATGGAAAAAGCAAAAGAACTTCGATTGGCAAGACATATTGGTGTTTCAAATTTCAGTAAAGAAAAATTGAAGGATCTTATCAGTAAAGCAAAGCACAAACCAGAAATGAACCAGGTAGAATTGCATCCGTACCTGCAACAAAATGAACTGTTAGACTTCTGTAATAAAGAGGGTATAAAGATGACGGCGTATTCTCCTTTGGGGTCCGGTGACCGATCTAAAGACATGAAAGGGGAAGATGAACCCAACCTGATGGAAATCGATGAGATAAAAGCCATTGCTAAAAAACGTAACGCAACACCTGCGCAAGTACTCATTAATTGGCATGCACAACGCGGCACGGCTGTGATCCCAAAGTCTACCACACCTTCTCATATCGAGTCAAATTTTAAGGCAGCGAATGTTGAATTGGATAAAGAGGATATGGAAACCATCGCCAAGCTTGATAAAAACTACCGTTTTATAACCGGGAAGTTCTTTGAAGAGCCTTCAAAAGGATATGGTAACATTTACGATGAGTAATTTCCAAATTATGCTAACTTTAAAACAATAAAGGCTGCCAATTGGCAGCCTTTATTGTTTTGCGCGATATCAATATTATTTTGCAATATTCACTGCTCTGGTCTCTCTAATCACCGTGACTTTTACCTGTCCCGGATAGGTCATATCTGTTTGGATCTTCTGCGATATTTCAAACGATAATTGTGCAGCTTTCTCATCGGTCACCTTTTCACTTTCTACCATCACACGTAACTCACGTCCTGCTTGGATCGCATAGGCTTTATTCACGCCATTAAATCCAAACGCAATATCTTCTAAATCTTTTAATCGCTGAATGTAGCTGTCGAGGACTTGACGTCTAGCGCCAGGTCTTGCACCACTTATGGCATCACAAACCTGTACGATAGGCGAGAGTAAGCTCGTCATTTCTATTTCGTCGTGGTGCGCACCTATGGCGTTACAAACTTCTGGTTTTTCACCATATTTCTCAGCCCATTGCATTCCCAGGATTGCGTGTGGTACTTCTGTTTCGGTTTCTGGCACTTTACCAATATCGTGTAACAGTCCAGCACGTTTTGCCAACTTAGGGTTTAAGCCTAATTCTGCTGCCATTACGCCACATAGTCGTGCTACTTCTCTGGAGTGATGTAATAAGTTTTGACCATAAGACGAACGGTATTTCATTCGGCCAACTGCTTTAATAAGCTCTGGACTTAAGCCATGAATACCCAAATCTATAACAGTACGTTTTCCTACATCGATTATTTCTTCTTCTATTTGTTTTGAAGTTTTGCGTACCACTTCTTCAATTCTGGCTGGGTGAATACGACCATCGGTCACTAATTTATGTAGTGATAATCTCGCAACCTCACGCCTTACTGAATCAAAACAAGAAAGGATAATCGCCTCTGGCGTATCGTCCACTATAATCTCAACACCTGTCGCAGCTTCAATGGCTCTAATGTTACGCCCTTCACGGCCAATAATACGGCCCTTTACGTCATCGCTTTCTAAATTAAAGACAGACACACAGTTTTCGATTGCTTCTTCGGTACCGATACGTTGAATCGTATTTATAATAATTTTTTTAGCTTCTTGCTGCGCGGTCATCTTAGCCTCTTCAACCGAATTTTGAATATAGGCCATCGCATTAGACTTTGCTTCTTCCTTCAGGCTTTCCATCAATTGTCCCTTTGCTTCTTCGGCAGAAAGGCTGGAGATAACCTCAAGCTGCTCTATCTGGCTGCGGTGCATCTTTTCTACATCGCTCTGTTTTTTGTCAAGAAAGCTTAAGCGTTCGTCATACGATGCCTTCTTTGCATTAATTTCATTCGTAAGCTTTTTAGTATTAGCCAGTTCACTCGATACTTTTGACTCTTTATCCCGAATTCGTTTTTCAGCATCCGACATCTTTTTGTCACGGCTCAGGATTACTTTTTCATGTTCAGACTTAAGCTCGAGAAACTTCTCCTTTGCTTGTAATATTTTATCTTTCTTTATGGCTTCTCCTTCAGATTTCGCTTCCTTTAGAATAGAAGAGGCGCTCTTTTTAGCATTTTTAACAAGTTGAGAAGCGTTGCTCTTTTCTAAAAGTTTTGCGATTAAAAATCCTACGAGGATCCCAGCAATTGCAGCTATAAATATAGTAACTATAGTATCCATTTATCTATGTGTTAATTAGTCTCCAAGCGATTTCTTAGAGCTTCGGCCACCTCAAAAATGACCATAAAAAAAGCCTACATTAATAATGTGATTTGTGTAAACTCCTTAAAGAAAAGTTTAGGGCTAACAAGCTGATCAAGTATCCGCTCAAAGACGGCTCGCTTTTACAACTTCAACTCACCCTTTTTAAAGAATTCGTGTTGAGTTTACCAAAATGTATATTAATGTAGGCAGTAACCTATTGTATTTTAAGAACGTTATGACAAATGCTCCTGTAATAACCGGTTTAAAGCGTTGAGCTTGTCTTCAGTTACTTTAGTATCTGTTTCTTTGTCAATACTCTTTTGTTCTACTTGAGCGGCAAATTGCAACGCGCACATGGCTAAAACGTCTTGTTTGTCTCTCACTGCATAACTTTTCTCGAACCGCTTGATCATTTCTTCAATCTTTTTTGCTGCTAACCGCAAACCTTCTTCCTGTGAAGGGTTAACGGTCAAGGGATAGACCCTATCTGCAATAGAGATTTTAATTTTCTGTTGGTTCGACATATTTTATTCTTATTCGGAAAGTTGTGTGATACAATGGTCAATTTCCCGAATTAAAGCATTTATTTTTAGCTTTGTATCTTTTTTATGTGTGTCACTGCCCAGCATTGAATTTGCTAACTGTAACGATTTGCATTTAGAACGCAACATTTCAACTTCTTGTTGTGAAGTTTTGTTCTTTTCTTCCAAAACGGTAAGATCTGCCGCCAATTTCGAGTTTTGGTGCTTCAAGTTATCATACTTATGAAGCATCTTGCTAATTCTATTCTCAAGCGAATCAACAATTTCAGTAAGTTGGCTCATTCAATTTTAATTCAATACCTAATAACACAAAGTTAACATACCGTTTCTAATATGCCAACATTTTATCTTAAATTTTCGTAATATTGAATTTAATATACAATAAAAAGCGCCTACTCCCCTTATATCTATAATACAATTCGTTTTATGCAGTTTAAAAATTTAGTGCTGGCCGTCATGTTTATTGGAGTTACCATGAATGCACAAGAACAACTTCCCCAAGATTATTTTAAAAGTCCGTTAGATATTCCTTTAGTACTATCAGGGAGTTTTGGCGAATTACGAAGCAACCATTTTCACAGTGGGCTTGATATTAAAACGCAACAGCGAGAAGGTTTCCCCATTTATGCTCCTGCAGATGGTTTTATTAACAGGATAAAAGTTGCCCATTTTGGCTACGGAAAGGCGCTATACATCAAGCATCCCAATGGGTATAGCACCGTGTATGCCCATTTACAACGGTACGCAGGATCTATTGAAAAATATGTAAAAGACAAACAATACGCTAAAGAGACTTTTGAGATTGAATTGTTTCCTGAAGCAACCGAACTCTTTGTTAAAAAAGGAGATATCATTGGTTATACCGGTAATAGTGGTAGCAGTGGTGGTCCTCATTTGCATTTTGAAATACGGGATGCAGCCTCACGGCCTATGAACCCGATGCTCTTTGGGATTGATATTCCAGATAGTAAAAAACCATTGGTCACAGATGTATTTGTCTATCCTATTGGTGAAGATGCGCTAGTTAACAAATCTCAAAATCCCGTAAAAGTTAGGTTAATCTTACAACAAGGCGGCTCTTACAAGGCAGAGAACATTACCGCGATTGGCAAAATTGGCTTTGGTGTTGGCACCAGTGATCAATTAGATGGTGCTTCAAATAAGAATGGCGCCTACCAAATAACGACCAATTTTAACGGTGAGAACAATTTTGAAGTACTCTTTGATAAATTTACGTTTGCGGAAACAAGATACCTTAACCGGTATATTGATTATGAATATTTCGAAAAAAACAGGAGCAGGATTCAGAAATTGTTCAGACAAAGCAACAACCCGCTGAGTGTGATTACAAAAGATGTTGATAATGGCTATATCACCATCCCAGAAAACTCTAATTCTAATTATATAATAGAGATTAAAGATTTTAAAGGGAATATCACAAAAATTAATATCCCAATCACCGGCGAAAAAGAAGAAATTGCAGAAACAAAGAATGTTGCTAAGACGGATGATTATATCTATGCAAACCAGGCCACTTCTATCACAAAGGGTAAGTTTAGTATTTATATCCCGTCTGGAGCGCTTTACGAAGACACCTTTTTAGATATTGCCGTGCGCGGGGACACCTTGATGTTTCATGAAGACATAATACCTATCCATAAGAACATCACTATCTCGATAGATGCGTCAAATTATAGTGATGCAGATAAAGATAAATTATACGTAGGTAGACTTAATTATCGAGGAGATCCCTATTACAATACAACGTATAGAAAAGGTGAAAAACTCTCAGCAAGAACGCGAACTTTTGGAATGTATGTGTTGGTTTCAGACACGACCGCACCTACTGTAAAGCCGGTGAACTTTGATCAGAAAAAATGGATAAGTTCCAATAAAACGCTGGAAATTAAGATTGAAGACGACCTGAGCGGCATTAGCAAATACAGGGCAACCATCAACGGAAAATTTATCCTGATGGAATATAATTACAAAACAGACGTTTTAACTTATGATTTTGACGATGCTGTGATTTCAGAAACCGAAAATAATTTGAAACTTATTGTGGTAGATAATGTGGGAAATAGTACTACATTTGAAGCAACATTTTTCAGAAAATAAAAAGAAATATTGCTCTTGAAAACTACTAGTGTATCCTTCCTGATTTTTTTCCTATGTACTTCCACCCTCCTTTTTGCACAGAAAGCCACCATACGTGGTATTGTATTAGATGAGGCCAACAAACCTTTACCGGGCGCCACGGTGTTAATACCGGGTGATGGAACACAAACTAACATCAACGGCTATTATTTGCTTGAAATCCCAGCAAATCAGGATGTAAAGATTGTATACTCCTATGTAGGGCAAAAAAATGTGACGATTACCGTAAATCTTGATAAAAATGAAGATTATGAGTTTAACCCTGTTTTAAGAACAGATATAGAGCAAATTGAAACGGTCGTAATTTCTGGTCGCGAAAACAAGAGAGCCGAAGGTGTTTTGAGCGTAAGCCCAGAAACCATCCGGAAAATTCCTGGAGCCAATGCAGGTGTAGAGAATTTATTAAAATCGCTCCCTGGAGTGAATGGTAACAATGAACTAAGCACACAGTATGCCGTACGTGGTGGAAACTACGATGAAAACCTAGTCTACGTAAATGAAATTGAAGTATACCGCCCCTTCTTAATTAGAAGTGGACAGCAAGAAGGACTTAGCTTTGTGAATAGTGACCTTACCTCTAATGTAGATTTTTCTGCAGGTGGGTTTCAGGCAAAGTACGGGGATAAATTATCTTCAGTATTAGACATTACGTACAGAAGACCTACCGATTTTGGAGCGAGCTTGGATGTAAGTTTATTGGGCGCAAGTGCCGCGGTTGAGGGCATCTCAAAAAATGGGCAACTTTCAGGTATTGTGGGATTACGCTATCGTGACAACAGTCTTTTTGTGGATGCAAAACAGACCGAAACCAACTACAGACCTACGTTTGCAGACGCACAGACCTATCTTACTTATAAATTCAACAATAAATTTGAATTGGGCTTTTTAGGGAATGTTTCTATTAATAACTATAGTTATGAGCCGGAAACGAGACAGACCAACTTCGGAACCCTAACAGATCCTATCGCATTATTGGTTTTCTACGATGGACAAGAAGAAGATCGCTACGACACCTATTTTGGCGCTTTAAAAGGAACATATGTGGTATCTGAAAATTACACCACAAAGCTTATTGCTTCCATCTACCAGACACAAGAACAAGAATATTACGACATTTTTGCTGAATACAGATTAGGAGCCGTTAATACCAATATTGGTGATGAAGATTTAGGCGAAGTTGAATTTACCGAAGGTATAGGCGGACAATTAACCCATGCCCGAAATGATCTTGATGCCTTAATTATTAACGTAGAACACAAAGGAAACCTAGAGGTTGACGATAATAATTTTGAATATGGAATAAAGTATACGCATGAAGACATAAGGGATCGCGTACAGGAATATGAAGTCATCGACTCAGCAGGCTTTGCAATTACACCGCCGTTACCAGATTTTGCAACTAATCAGCCATACGACCCAGACACTACCCCTATTGTTCCTTTTACTAATATTAGAGCGATTAATGACGTACAGATCAATCGTATTTCAGGATACGCGCAATGGAGCCGCAGAACAACCTGGGGAACTAATGACCTATGGCTAAATGCTGGTGTTAGGGCACATAATTGGACTGTAAGTGGCGACGGGATCGAAAGTACTACGCAAACTGTTTTTAGTCCAAGAGCCCAAATCGCTATAAAACCAGATTGGGATATGGATATGCTGTTCAGGCTTTCTGGCGGTGTGTACCACCAACCCCCTTTTTATAGAGAACTACGCGACTCTACTGGAGCTGTGAGACCAGAAGTAAAAGCTCAGAAATCTGTGCACGTTGTTTTAGGAAATGATTATAGTTTCGATTTATGGGAAAGACCTTTTACTTTAAATTCTGAGATTTATTACAAAGATCTCACCGATGTAAATCCGTATACGTTAGAAAATGTAAGAATTCGATATAGAGCAAGAAACAATGCAGTGGCTTATTCCTATGGGTTGGACCTTAGATTGGCTGGTGAATTTGTACCAGGCACTGAAAGCTGGGTGAGTTTTGGGTACTTAAAAACCGAAGAAAACATCGACGATAGAGGCTATATTTTTAGACCGACAGACCAACGACTTAAGTTTGGTGTTCTATTTCAGGATTACGTAAAGGTAATTCCAGATCTGAAGTTATATTTAAACCTTACCTACAACACGGGACTTCCAGGTGGATCTCCTAGTTATGCAGATCCGTATGATTTTCAAACGCGCTTACCAGACTATAAAAGAGCCGATGTAGGTTTCTCCTATGTGATCGTTGATGAAAATAAGCTGCGCGACAGTGGTTTTTTAAGCCCTTTTAAAGAATTTTCGGTAGGGTTTGAAATCTTCAATATTTTTGATGTGCAGAACTCAATTACAAATACGTTTGTAAGAGACGTGAACACTAAGGTTCAATATAGCATCCCTAACTTTTTAACGCCGAGGGTTTTTAATTTACGTGCCTCAATGAAGTTTTAGATAAAAGCATTTTCACTCAAGATTCAAAGTAAGATTACTCAATAAATTCTTGGAGCGTAGTGATCACATAATCTATTTCATCTTTCGTATTAAAACTAGAAAAAGAAAAACGAAGCGACGGTTTTTTAAGATCCTCTTCGTTTAAAATGGCATTGAGCACGTGCGAACCATTAGCACTACCACTTTGACAGGCACTACCCTTTGAGCATGCAATGCCCTTAAGGTCTAACTGAAACAACAACATAAGCGCTTTTTCTGCAGACATTGGCAAACATATATTTAATAATGTGTACGTACTCCGTTCATTATCTGCGCAGCTTCCATTAAATTTTATATTAGGTATTTTCTCGGTAAGTTGCTGTTTAAAGTAATTTTTGAGCCCTGAAATATAACTTCTCTCTTCCTCCAGATTCTCATAAGAAAGTTTTAATGCCTTTGCCATGCCCGCGATTGCATACGTAGCTTCGGTTCCTGCACGGAGCCCTCTCTCCTGCTCGCCACCAAAAATTAGGGGCTTGCACCCTGTGTTTCTCCTTATAAAAGCGAATCCAGCCCCTTTTGGCCCGTGAAATTTATGTGCTGCGACCGCAGCAAAATCAACAGGAATTTCAGAAAAATCTAATTCGTAATGCCCTACTGATTGTACGGTATCACTATGAAAAAGCGCCTCATGTTGCTCACAAAGATCAGCACATCGTTTTAAGTCTAAAACATTACCAACTTCGTTGTTAACGTGCATTAAACTCACTAAAGTCTTTTTAGAATCGTCTTCCAATAATTTTGATAAATGGTTATAATCTATGTGACCTTCAGCATCAAGTTGTACAAATTCAACTGTAATAGAATGCGTTTCCTTGAGTTGATTTACGGTATATAAAACAGCGTGATGCTCAATTTTACTCGTTATGATACGCTTTACACCTAAATCTCTCACCGCACTGTTTAAAGCTAAATTGTCTGCTTCGGTACCTCCGGAAGTAAAGATGATTTCGGCTGCAGAAACATTTAGATACCCTGCAATCTCTTTTCTAGCATTTTCAAGTAATGATTTAGATGATCTACCGTAAGAATGTGTAGAAGAAGGGTTTCCATATTCATTCTTTAAAACTTCAGACATATAATCAATGACTTCTTCACGAAGTTGCGTGGTTGCTGCACTATCAAAATAAACGTGTCTCATTTGTAACTCCTTAGTTTGTTTTCAATCTATTATAAAATGCCAAAACACGTATTTATCAAATCAATTTGACAAATTCATAGAAGCATCTCACAAATCACAAAAGTACATATTAAAATAAATTTTGGAACGTTTCAATTCTAAAGAATTGTGTTACTTTGTAAAGTCCTATAAATTTGAGAATGTACGTATGAAAAAAATCCTCTTAGCCCTCTTATCGGTTGCCCTTTTTTATTCATGTGATGATGGTGATATCATTGTTACCTCTTTCGACTTCGGCGATCAATCGCTTCAGTTATGTGGTGACCCGGGAGATTATGTGTTTTTTAAGATTAATAACGATGCGCAGGAGAGCATTTCACTTCAATTAAATGCGGATGAAACTTTATTTTTAGAAGATGAGACAACAACATTTCAAATAGGGAGCACTACAAACCAAATTAATTACCGAATTTTCAACGGCGATATCACGGCAGATTATTATTGTAATAGCATACCTCCCACCAGTCCTGACACCATGGTAGAATACAACAGCACTTCTGGAATGGCAATTTTTACTAAAGATTTTGTATTTGACGACAATGATACCCTTTCCGAAGAAACAGAAGGAGGTGTCGAGACAGATACAGATGAAGACGGGATACCCGATTTTTACGATTTTGATGATGACGGCGATAATGTACCTACCGCGATTGAAGTGGGCGTTGACCCAGAAAACCCCGTAGATACCGATATGGATGGCACGCCAGACTACTTAGACCCAGATGACGATGGAGACGGTGTACTTACAAGGAATGAAGATTTAAACATGGACCTAGACCCAACCAATGACGTCACAGATCCAAACGGAAGAGCAGATTACCTTAACAACGAGGTTGCTATTGAAACTTTAGTCCCAATGTACCGGGAACACAGCTATGATTTACAAACGAGTATTCAATTATTTATTAGCGACTTAACGCTTGAAGGGGAAGGGGAACAAATTACGCAAGAGAGCTTAGACTTGGGAGAGATTAATAATATTGTAGATGTATCGGTTACTATAACTCCTGTTTTTCCCGATGAAAATTAAGGTTTTTTATTCTGAAAAATATAGATTTGTGTAGCACCGCGGCCATACTTTTTATAATCTGCATCTTCGTATTTTACATTATCATAGCGACCGAATAGATATTCTAGTTCGGTCCGTAAGACTCCTGCTCCTACCCCATGAATAAAAACAACACGCTGAATGCTTTTGTTGATGGCAAAATCTAATTGCCTTTTTGCCGTATCTATCTGGATTGTTAACTTGTCATGTGGGTGCATTCCTTTTTCGTTCTGTACAAGATGATGAATGTGTAAATCTACCTCCATTGGTGGCAACGTGCGTTCTTTTGGCTTTACCCGTGTATTATTTTTTTTCTTTTTACTCTCTTTTTCTGAAAGTATTGCTTTTAAATTTGTGGGAGCAAAAGCTCTTTTAGATATAGTAGAATCGATTACCACCAACTCTTTTTCAAGAAATGTAAGCTCAAACCCATCGGTCGTGTCGATTGTTATTTCTGTTGAATCTATTGCTATCACTGTGCCCGTAAGTGCTTCGTCTAAAACCGAAACCGTATCCCCTATTTTCATCGTATATAATTTAAGATAGAAATTATTCAAAAATACAGAAATTAGTACACCTAATACATTAGACCGTTTATCGAATTTTACGTAAAAATAACAGCTGTTTTGAAAATTATTTCTATTTTTAACGCGCAACTATAGTATTCAAACCCAAATCGATACTATTATAAAATGAAGATTATGAAACACCTACTACTTGGATTGTTTATTTTAAATGGCTTTTATGCAGTAGCACAAACGCCAGATTTGTATGTAAGTCCCAATACCACAACAGGTACCGACTCGTATATTTTTGTCAATGATGTTGAGATTTTTGTGACAGATGACATTCAGCTTGAAAAAAATAGTGCGAGCACAACAGAAGCAAGTATTTATCTGCGCAACAATGCGCAATTACTGCAAGGAAACAACGCGAATAATAGCGGGGATGGCCTGCTCTCGGTATACCAAGATAGTCGTTCAGATTCGTATGACTACAACTTTTGGGCTTCTCCCGTAGGCGATAATGAAGCCACAGGCGCTGCCAATTTAGGAAACATTAATTATGGCGTTTTTGTACTCAACCAATCTGCCAATGGAGCAAACCCTAGAGAAACGGCAGCTACCGAAACGGTTATCAATACGAGCAGGGTTGGTTTTGGTAGTGGCTTAGGTAACGACGCTATAGCTTTAGATATCTCAAGAAGATGGTTATATAAATATGAAAACGGAACGTTGGGCTACCAGCGTCTTAATGGTGGTAACTTAGTACGGCCCGGTTATGGCTTTACCATGATGGGGACTAATGACACTTCTGGTCAAACAGATATACATGAAGATACCAACAACCAAAAATATGATTTTAGAGGAAGGCCCAACAACGGAGATATTGTAATAACTGGCTATGGATCAATGGACCTTGTGCTTTCTGGAAACCCCTATCCATCTGCATTAGACCTTAGAGCTGTTTACTTAGATCCTTCAAATTCAGGTCAAATTAATAGCTATGGATTTTGGGATGAAAACAGGGCTATTAACACACACTTTCATGAAGGAGCTAAAGGAGGCTATGCTACTTACAACCCTGGGTCAGGTTTTAGTGTAGTAGCAACTTTTGACAATTATGACAGTGCTGGAAATTTTATTTCAACGGGTAGCGACTCCGGTTCATTCACACCATCAAACATCGTCCCTATTGCACAAGGCTACATGATCAACACAGAATTATCCGCAACAGGTTCAATTACTTATAAAAATAGCCACAGGGTTTATAATCCAACAGTAGGCGGTGTTAAAACAACCGTGAACAAAACAGCTACAGATAAGGACGGTCCTGCTGGAGAATTTGCTATCAATGCAGATATAAATGACGACGGAAATGGCAATGACGACGGAAATGGAAACGATGATGGCAATGACGACGGGAATGGAAACGATGGCGGCAATGACGACGGAAATGGAAACGATGACGGAAACAATGATGACGGAAACAACGACGATGGAAACAATGGCAATGGGAACAACCAAACAGCTCCTGATTTAAGTTATATACGAATATTTACTGAATTCAAAGACCGTGGATACAGAGATATGATCTTATTTATAGATGATGCCTTTACCGATGGCCATGACCCAGGAGTAGATTCTTTTCACCCTAGTCCTAATGCACCTACCGAGATCATGTTTCCTATTATAGGACCAGATGGTGTAGAGAGAAATTACGTTATGGAAGGAGTTGATCTTCCTCAGAACACACGAAAATACATTCCATTGACCCTAAACGTAAGCGACGGTACTACAGATGTAGAGGTTTCTGGTGTTGATGAAAACGACTTGCCGAGCACGGTTTATTTCTATGATATCGAAACAGATAATGCACAGCCCATTTCTCAAGAACAGAAAGCTACTGTAAGGTTAGAACCTAATATATACAAAGATCGCTTTTACATAGTAGTTATGAAAATTGAGGATCGAGGCAAAACATACCATGAAGCTTTAAATGAAGAACTACTTTCATTGACAGAAGAAGTAAAGCGTTCAGTAGGCTTTTATCAAAACAATAGAGCTGCACAATTGGAGGTTACGAACCCGGACAACTATGACATCAAATTGGCAAATATTTTTGATATGAGCGGTAGACTGGTCATTAGCAAGGCTAACATTGGTGAAGAAAGAAATTTTGAGTTGCCAACGAGCAACCTTAGCGATGGCGTTTATATAGTAAAACTTAGCACCGCAGATAATATTAACATAGATTATAAGATTACAGTACAAAACTAAGTAGTTTTTATGATGCTCAAGGGTCTTGACGAGTACATGTTACCATGTTTAAATAAAAAGATCTTTGGTATAGAATGTTTAGGCTGTGGCACACAACGTGCCGCGGCCTTATTGTTTAAAGGAGAATTTGTAGCCGCATTCAAAATGTATCCTGCTATATACACGCTCCTACTTCTTATAGTTTTGGTCATTTTTAATCTTTTTGTTAAATTTAAGTATGATTACAAAATCAAGATTACATTGCTATTTATAAATGTTGCTATTATAGTAGTAAGTTATTTTATTAAAATGAGCCGTTTTTATTAATGGACAAACAACGAGTTATATCTCATTATTTTTCTAACACAAATCTCACATAACTATGGAACAACAAAAATTACCTAATTCAACCCTAATTCTTGTTTTTGGTATTATATCGATCGTCTTATGCTGCTGTTATGGTATAGGTATCATATTGGGTATTATAGCCCTTGTTTTATCTGCCAAAGCGATCAAATTATACAAGGAAAATCCAGACCAATATTCTGGATATAAAAATGTTACAACAGGAAGAATTTTAGCAATAGTAGGCCTTGCCTTAAGCGCAATCTGGTTAGCATACGTCATTTATATGTACACAACTCTAGGTGAAGATGGCATGCGACAAATGAGTGATGAAATGATGAAAGAGTGGGGATTAGGAGCCTAACATAAAAGACGAATTAACAATCAATAAAAAGCGGCTTCTGGTCGCTTTTTATATTTTTTATCTAAGCAGATAGCATCAAATATTGATACAGCGTTGGTTTCGTTTTTTTCAGAAAAGCTGCTAACGAAAAATAATGCTGCGTATTGATTTTTCAACTTATTGAAAAGCGCAGTCGCCCACAATTCTGTCCCAGGACTCACCATTTAAATAGTAATCTTCAAATCTTGGATTGCTGAGTGTTTTAAAAGTGTTTACAGCACTTTTAAAATGTATCGAAGCACATCAAGTTATCAACATTAATTTTTAATGTTGGAATTATTCCATATTTTTGGATTAATTCCAACATATGTTTTTAAACTGCCATACATACTACAGCTTGCGCTACGGAACCCTTTCGCCGAAAGAGTTGCTACAACATTTACAAAAGGAAAAAATAGCTCGGTTTGCCATCACAGACATTAACACTACTTCAGCTTGCCTGGACATACTGCGCTTAGCTTCAGAATATGACGTAAAACCAACTGTGGGCGTTGACTTCAGAAATGGAGCACAACAACAGTTTATCATGTTGGCACAAAACAATAAAGGATATCAATCTATAAATGAATACCTATCACGGTTTTTGCATTCAAAAGAAAAAACCCCTGCGATCGCAAAGAACCTGCCTAATACTTATGTGATCTACCCCTTTGCAACTTTTAAAGGAACAAAACTTTCAGAAAATGAATTTATCGGGGTTTGGGCAAAAGATCTCAATAAGCTGAAGTTTTCTCCATGGAAAGATAAACCGCAGAAGTTAGTGGCGCTTCACACGCTTTCATTTCAGGATAAAAAAGGTTTTAATACGCACAGATTATTACGAGCCATAGACAACAATACCTTGCTCAGCAAACTACCTAGTGCCGAAGAAGGCAGCGAAGCAGACGTGCTTATTTCAAAACAAATAGTAGCACAGAATTTTCAAGAATTCCCGCAACTCTTACAAAATGCCGAAACCCTTTTAAAACAGTGCAAGGTAACGTTCGATTTCAGTAAAGAAACACCTAATAACCAACGTTGTTTTACCGCTACTGAAACCGAAGATTATGACCTGTTACGCAAACTTGCCTATGACGGCCTACCCTACCGCTACGGAAATGAACCAAATAAAACCATCCTATCACGAATAGAGAAAGAACTGGATATTATTCAGCAAAAAGGGTTTGTGTCGTATTTTCTCATCAATTGGCATATTTTACAATACGCACAACAAAAAGGGTATTTTTATGTAGGTCGTGGTAGTGGTGCCAATAGCGTGGTTGCGTATTTGCTAAGGATCACAGATGTTGATCCCATTGAACTTGACCTTTATTTTGAGCGTTTTATCAATCTCTATCGTAAAAATCCACCGGACTTTGATATTGATTTTTCATGGGCAGACCGCGATGATATTACCCAGTTTATTTTTAAAACATTTAAAAACACTGCGCTGTTAACGGTCTATAATACGTTTAAATACAGAGCAGCCATACGCGAACTGGGCAAAGTTTTTGGGCTTCCCAAGGCTGAAATCGATGTGTTATCGTCCGGCCAGTACAATTATGATACGCTCGATAAACTTTCGCAGCTCGTTATTATTTACAGTAAACGTATCGAGGGATTTCCAAATTATCTAGGGATTCATGCCAGCGGTATCATTATTTCTGAAAAACCCATACACCACTACACGGCTACATTTATGCCACCCAAAGGTTTTCCCACTACCCAATTTGATATGGTCGTGGCCGAAGATATTGGGCTTTATAAGTTTGATATCTTGAGCCAGCGTGGATTGGGCAAGATTAAAGATGCTGTAGGGATTATTAAAAAAAATTACCCAGAGATGCCTCCTATCGATATCCATGACATTAAACGCTTTAAAAAAGATGAACGCATTAAACACTTGCTGCGTAATGCCAAGGCTATTGGTTGTTTCTATGTAGAATCGCCAGCAATGCGCATGCTTCTTCGCAAGTTACAAGTAGATGATTATTTAGGGTTGGTGGCAGCAAGCTCGGTCATACGGCCCGGCGTGGCAAAATCTGGTATGATGCGAGAATATATCTTACGGTACCGATTTCCTGAAAAACGCAAGGAAGCCCACCCCACGCTACTCAGTATTATGCCAGAAACCTATGGCGTGATGGTGTATCAAGAAGATGTGATTAAAGTAGCCCATTATTTCGGAGGTCTTGACCTAGGAGAGGCAGATATGCTACGCCGTGGCATGAGTGGTAAATTTAGATCACGGCAAGAGTTCTTAAAAGTGAAACAACTCTTTTTTGACAATTGTAAAAAAGCAGGCAAACCCTACGAGCTCACAGCAGAAGTATGGCGACAAACCGAAAGTTTTGCTGGCTACGCTTTTGCTAAAGGACACTCCGCTTCCTACGCCGTAGAAAGTTACCAAAGCTTGTTTCTCAAGGCTTACTTTCCATTAGAATATATGGTGGCAACCCTTAACAATGGTGGTGGGTTTTACAGCAGTGAACTGTATGTGCATGAAGCGCGCATGCATGATGGCACTATTCTCCCTCCGTGTATCAACCATAGTTTTGCGCTCGCAACCATCACCAATAAAGACATCTATTTAGGCTTTGCTTTTCTGCAATCGTTGGAAAGTAAAGTGGTACAGCGTTTTATTGCTGAAAGACAAAAAAAGGGTCGTTTTGATAGTTTGGATGATTTTATAGATCGCGTCCCCATTTCGATGGAACAGATTTCGATTTTAATAAAAATAAATGCATTTCGGTTTACCGGTAGAAACAAAAGGGAATTATTATGGGAAGCACATATGAAAATCAACAAGATCACTTTTGAAGAACATAAGTTATTGCTCTTTAAAGCTGAAAAAACAAATTACAAAACCCCAAACTTACCGAATACTGCCCTAGAAGATGCCTTTGATGAAATGGAATTGCTCGGTTATCCGTTGTGCAATCCGTTTCATCTATTGACAAATCGTCCCGAAGGAACCCTCCGAGCGAAGCACCTTACCCATTTTGTGGATAAATTGGTGAAAATAAACGGCTATCTGGTCACTACAAAAAACACGAAGACATCCAATGGAAAACGCATGCAGTTCGGAACGTTCCTAGATGAAGACGGTGATTTTATTGATACCGTACATTTTCCTCCGGTTGCGGCCAGATATCCTTTCCGAGGAAAAGGAATATATCAAATTATAGGTAAAGTACTGGAAGAGTTTGATTGTATCACTGTTGAAGTCACACAACTGCAGCGTCTTGCAATCATCCAAGATCCCAGATATGCTGAGGGATCCGTACAGACAAGAATACATGGAAAACGGTATAAAAATGAAACGGTAACAGATAATAAGTAAAAATAAATTTTTGAATTCTAAACCTTGAATGAACAATTGAAAAACCGTAATATCGTACATATGGATTTGGACACCTTTTTTGTGTCCTGTGAGCGGCTGCTGGACAGCAAACTCAAGGGCAAACCTGTGCTTATTGGTGGTACGACAGATCGGGGTGTAGTGGCTTCCTGCAGCTATGAAGCACGCAAATTTGGGATCCATTCTGCCATGCCCATGCGGCTCGCCAGACAATTGTGCCCAGAGGCTATCGTAGTTCGTGGGAATTCGGGCATTTATAGTAAGTATTCAAATGCTGTGACCGAAATCATCAAAGAAAGTGTCCCACTGTATGAAAAGACTTCAGTAGACGAATTTTATATAGACCTTACTGGGATGGACAAATTTTTCGGGTGCCAGCAACTGTCTTCGGAAATACGGGATCGGATCATGAAAGAAACGGGATTGCCCATTTCGTTTGGACTTTCAGCCAACAAAACAGTTTCTAAAATCGCAACGGGCGAAGCAAAACCAAACAATAAAATATATGTAGGTCGAGGCACCGAAAAACCCTTCCTCTCCCCGCTTTCAGTAAGTAAAATACCCATGGTGGGCAAAGTAACCTACAGGCAATTATGTGACCTGGGCATTAAACGCATACAGACCATACAAGAAATGCCCATTGAAATGATGAGCAAAGTATTTGGTAAAAACGGACAAGCCATTTGGAAAAAAGCCAACGGTATTGACAATTCGCCCGTGGTACACTATTCAGAAAGAAAGTCCATTTCCACCGAAAGGACTTTTGATAAGGACACCACCGATATAAAAAAACTAGAAAGCATCATTATCGCAATGTCCGAAAACCTGATCTACCAATTAAGACGGGGAAATAAACTTACGGCCTGCGTAACGTTTAAGATACGATATTCAGATTTTCAGACCTATACGCAACAGCGACGCATTCCGTATAGCGCAGCAGATCATAAAATCATGCCCGTAGTGATGGACCTTTATAAAAACCTGTACCAACGTAGACTTTTAGTGCGATTGGTCGGTGTTCGATTTAGCCATTTAGTAGCGGGCGGACAACAAATTGACTTGTTTGACGACAACGAAAAAATAATCAACCTATACCAGGCCATGGACAAAATGCGGGAACGCTATGGTGACAGGGCAGTTATAAAAGCTGCTGGAATGGGCGCCAAAAGCATTAGTCGCTGGAATCCTTTTACAGGAGAACCGCCGCCGTTATTGGCGAATAGAAGACAGTGATTTTCAGTAGGCAGTATTCCGTGGCAGTAAGCAGTAATTATATTATCTGCTAATGACTATTTAACTAGTTACCTAGTTACCCAATCAATTATTTCCCCACCAACTTAACAACTAAACTTAGTTTTCCTTGTAATTAATCACTATTTTTAACCCTTATACAACGCGTAAACCTGAACAATAAATTAAATGGAAAGTATTAGTGTTTTTGACATGTTAAAGATAGGCGTAGGCCCTTCAAGTTCACACACTTTAGGCCCTTGGCGTGCCGCAAATCTTTGGATAAAACGATTACAACGGCTTGAACAATTTACAGGAGTTGCCAGCGTAAAGATCCAATTATATGGTTCCCTTTCTCTTACAGGCAAAGGCCACGCTACTAACATTGCTGTTGTGATGGGCCTCATGGGCACCGATCCCGTGACCTTTCCAATTGAGGATATACAGACTGTAATAGACGAATTAAAAAAGAATAACGTACTCCTACTTAATTCTGAAAAGAAAATACCTTTTTCTTTTTCTGAAGATATAAAATTCAATAGGAAGTTTTTAGACTTTCATCCTAACGGAATCACCTTTGAAGCGACCCTTCGCAACGGTTCAAAACGTAGTGCTACCTACTACTCTATTGGCGGCGGATTTGTAGTTCAAAAAGAACGGCAACGCGCCGCACGACAAAAAGAAAAGTTCAGTAATTTCCCCTACCCTATAGAAAACGCAGCGCAAATTTTAAAGTTCTGTAACCAAGAAAATATTACGATCAGTGAGATGGTTTATAAAAATGAACTCTCCTTAAGAGATCCCGAACGTATTGATGAAAAACTAAAGGATATCTGGGATGTCATGTTGGACAGCATGTATGTAGGCTGCCATACCGAAGGAACACTTCCCGGCGGTCTTAATGTACGTCGCCGTGCTTTTGACACGCACGAAAAATTAAAAAGTGAGATTCCGTATAGCAACCATGCAGAGTGGATACAAGCCATACGGGGGAGTGAAGTGAAATTCAGGCAAATCTTAAAATGGGTTTCCTGCTTTGCGCTTGCCGTAAACGAAGTAAATGCCTCGCTTGGCAGAGTTGTGACCGCGCCAACCAATGGTAGTGCAGGTGTAATCCCCAGTGTTTTGATGTATTATTTGGTCATTGAAAATCACGATGGGAATTTTGATGATATTAAGAAATTCTTGCTTGTCGCAGGCGAAATTGGTAGCCTCTTCAAAAAAAATGCTACCATCTCAGCTGCTATGGGCGGTTGTCAAGCTGAAATAGGCGTTTCTTCTGCTATGGCAGCTGGAGCCTTAACAGAACTCATGGGTGGTACGCCCGCCCAGGTTTTAATGGCTGCGGAAATTGCAATGGAACATCATTTAGGCCTTACCTGCGATCCTATTGCCGGATTGGTACAAATTCCCTGTATAGAACGCAATGCGATGGGTGCAATTAAAGCGATCAACGCTTGTGAATTGGCACTGGATGCTGACCCAAGCCATGCTAAAATTTCATTGGATAATGTCATCGCTACTATGTGGGAAACCGCCAAGGATATGACGAGCAAGTACAAAGAAACCAGTGAAGGAGGGCTTGCCGTTCAAGTAAACATGAGTGATTGTTAAGCCCTATCTGTAAACAAAAATTTACCAAACATTCATCTTGCGATTAATCCAGTTATCAAATTGTAAAGAATCGGAGGCTATTCTTCACATTTGCCGACTCTTCGTGAGTCAAGTACTGAATATATTTTCCAACCATCATTTGTATTAACAATGGTAAATGCGTTGGCGCCGCAATGGGCTAATTGCTCATTTACATAAAAACTATAAGGAGTCCAAACCGTAGCAAGATTACCGTCTATTTGGATATCATAGCTTTTTAACTTTTCTTTCCATACGGCGTCTGCAGGTCGCGAAGCTATAAGGTTCAAGAAATCCTCCCCTCGCATATACGTTATTTTATTCCCTTCATCTGTAGAAGTATACACCGTCTGCATCCTCATGTTTTTCACCATAACTGAACGCATGAGTGTAGTATCGCCCTTGTGAAAACCATCAAAAAAAACATCGATCATCATTTTGGCATTGTCTTTAGACAGCCCGCTTTGGGCAAATGAAATCGATGAAATAAATACCGCTATAACTAATAGTGCTGCTTTCATAATCGTAAATTTAGTTAGTAAGACCATCAAATTTAGTATTTTTACAGCTCTTAATAAAATTTATATGAGCGTAGCTAAAAAAGAATACAAGCGGATCACTACAAAGACGTTAGTGGATATGAAAAAGCGTGGAGAAAAAATATCCATGCTTACGGCATACGACTTTACCATGGCAAAAATAGTAGATGGAGCGGGCATCGATGTGATACTCGTAGGCGATTCTGCCTCAAATGTTATGGCAGGACACGAAACGACCTTGCCCATTACCTTAGACCAGATGATTTATCATGCCTCTTCTGTGGTAAGGGCGATAACTAGAAGCCTTGTGGTCGTCGATATTCCTTTTGGTAGCTACCAGAGTGATCCCAAGGAAGCTTTGCGTTCTGCTATTCGTATTATGAAAGAAAGCGGAGGCCATGCGGTTAAAGTGGAAGGTGGAAAAGAAATTAAAGAATCGGTTAAACGAATTTTAAACGCCGGAATTCCTGTGATGGGACATTTAGGGTTAACGCCACAATCCATATATAAGTTTGGTACCTATACGGTACGTGCAAAGGAAGAAGAAGAAGCTGATCAACTCAAAGAAGATGCCTTATTGCTGGAGAAGTGCGGCTGTTTTGCAATCGTACTAGAAAAAGTTCCAGCAAAATTAGCAAAAGAAGTAGCCGAAAGCTTGACGATTCCCATAATCGGCATTGGCGCCGGTAACGGTGTGGACGGGCAAGTGCTCGTAACACACGATATGCTAGGTATGACCTACGAATTTAACCCACGATTTCTACGCCGATACCTTGATCTATATACTGAGATGACCAATGCTTTTGGGCAATACAGCAAAGACGTTAAAAGTGGCGATTTCCCAACAGACGATGAACAGTACTAAAGGACCTTCATGCCGCTTAGCAACCAGAAATTTTATATAAAATCTCATACAACAATATACATAGTACAAAGTACAACCTACAAGTGCTGTACGAAGACAATCACTTGCTTATAGTAAATAAGCGTCCTGGAGATATCGTACAAGGCGATAAGACTGGTGACAAGCCCCTATCTGAAGTGGTTAAGTCTTATATAGCCGACAAATACGATAAACCCGGAGCTGTCTATCTAGGCGTGGTGCACAGACTCGATCGCCCTACTAGCGGAATAGTTGTTTTTGCGCGTACCTCGAAGGCGCTCTCCCGGCTCAATAAAATGTTTGCAGAACGAGAAACCAAAAAAACATACTGGGCTATCGTTAAAAATCTCCCCGAAAAACCGAAAGATCGGCTAGTCCATTTCCTAAAACGAAATCCTAAGCAAAACAAATCCTACGCAAATATCCATGAAGTGCCAGATAGCAAAAAAGCGATTTTAAGTTATGAAGTTATCAAAGAATTGAACAACTATTATCTCTTAAAAATAGCTCTTGAAACGGGAAGACACCATCAAATTAGAAGTCAATTATCGGGTATCAATTCCCCCATAAAAGGAGACTTAAAATACGGTTTTGACCGAAGCAATAAAGACGGATCCATACACCTTCATGCACGCGAATTAACCATACTACATCCAGTCAAAAAAGAGCTCTTGAGCATCGTTGCATCTCCTCCAAATGACCCAATCTGGAACGCTTGCCTCTAAATAGACATGCCCAAACCATTACTTTATATAATAACCTATAAAAAACTGAAATACAATTTATTAACAATTATTTTTAGATTAGACTAAAAAAAGTAAATAGCTTATTCAGTCGGTTAATAATTCAAATTGTATACTTTGTTGAGGACGTTTTTGAGCGAGTCTATTTATGGCATTTTCTGTTAGTTGCAGCACCCTTGCATAGCCTCCAGTGGTCTGTGAATCTCGCATCAAAATAATCAGTTTTCCAGAGGGCGTTAATTGCACAGTTCCAGGTTGAACAGGAGCCGTTATAATTTCATTTGCACTCAACTCCCCTATTCCATTTAACAACATTGCCATTCTATTACTTTCTGAAGAAACGGTGTATTCATTTTGCAGTAATTGCATCTTGACAGCTTCAGATAACGCTTCAAATTCAGGTCCCTTAAACACCTCTATTTTATCTTCAGAAAAAGAAATAGGTGAAATTTTTTCTGAAAAATTTATTTCAACAGTATTATTTTCAGTAGTAAAATGTAAAGTATCTCCTTTTTCAAGTCGCGCTTTTTGTGTGATACCGGTATAGAAACTTGTGCTTCCCAATACGCTTTCAGTCTTAAAACCTCCTTTTATAGCAAGATAGCCACGAAGTCCGTGAATCGGCTTGTTAAAAGTTAAGGTGGAGCCTGCTGTGATTTCTAAGATCTCGTTGAGCGGGATTTCAGTGTTATTTACTTTAGCAGAAAATGTGGCTCCTGTGATCGCTATGGTAGCGTTTTTTTCAAAAAATAGCGTTGGGGCCATGAGTGTAAATTCAAGTACAGTTGTGTTTTCAGGGTTCTGAACTAGCTGATTGGCCGATTTAGCAGCATGTTGATCCATAGCACCGCTCAGAGGAACTCCCATGTTACGATACCCGAATCTACCTAAATCTTGTAATGTGGTGTATAATCCCGGTGTTACGACTTTAATCATAATGCCAGCCCTCCTTCTCTATGGTATACCTTCTATTTTCAACTTCACTTGTAAGACGATTAAATTCTTTGACCGGAATAGATTTAAACTTTATAAAATCTCCTGCTTTAAGCAAGGAATTAGAATCGTTCATTATATCAAAAAGATGGAGTGGCGTTTTACCTATTATATTCCATCCACCAGGAGAATCGCTTGGATAAATACCTGTTTGTGATCCGCCAATGGCAACTGTTCCTTGTTCAACACGTTTTCGTGGTGTATCTAATCTTGGAGTGTTCAGTCTCTTGTCAAGTCCTCCTAAATAAGGAAATCCAGGAAGGAAGCCTAAAAAATAAACTTTGTACTCGGTTGCTGAATGGATTTTTATGACTTCCGTTTTAGAAAGTTTATTCATTTTTGCAACTCGCTCTAGGTCTAATCCAAAAACAGCATCGTAACAAACGGGAATTGTAATTATTTTTTTTGCAACCGTTTGATCTTCTAATGAAGCTGTTTTTAGGTTTTTCTTCAGAATAGTGATAAACAAAGAGGGTGTTATTTTTTTCTTGAGGTATATAGCTAGTTCGTTATACGTAGGTACTGTTTCTAAAACAACTTCTTTAAAGCGTTGCTTAATATATTTTTCTGCCACTAAAACATGATTATTAACAGCAGCATCAATCTTATTTTCCCACGTAATAAGCAGCGCATGTTCTCCAAATTCTTTGAATACGGGAAATTTTTTCATGCTACTGTTATATTTCTTTCTTTCAATTTTAAATGGAGGTACTCCAAGATAGTAACTGCCTGCTCGTTGTCACTATGAATACAAAACGTAGACGCTTCTAACGGAATCAATTTTCCGGAAACGGTTGAGACTTTTTTATCTTTAAATATATTCTCTAATTGATCCCATGCCGCTGAAGCCACTGTAATTACTGCGCCTTCCTCGCTTCTTGGCAATAAAGTTCCTTGCGCTGTGTAACGCCTATCGATAAATGCTTCAAAAACCAGAGGTAATAAATTTTCGGCTTTTTTATGCAAAATACTGTTGTGCTGTAAATATAGCTTCGGTCGTTTCTTTGATTCTATAATCGCTTCTATCACAGAGTCTGCGGTAGGCGCATCAATGGCAGCATAATTATAGAGCGCTCCGTGTAATTTTATATGATGGATTGGAATTTCTTCAGCGTCACAGATTTTATAAAACCGAATTAATTGTTCATGTATTGCCGTTTTTAGCTCGTTCTTGGTCATTGTTAGTACTTTTCGCCCAAAATTATCGGTATCTGGAAAAGAAGGGTGCGCGCCCACTTTCACGTTGTATTTCTTTGCCAATCGAATTGCCTGGCGCATGGTAGCGTCATTTCCATAATGGCCGCCGCAGGCAATACTGCAGGACGAAATGAGCGGCATTAACTGCTCGTCTCGGCCACTACCCTCTCCTAAATCTGCATTGATGTCTATCATTCTATTCACTATTGAATTTTATTTTTCAGAAAATAATTAAAGATATCCAAAAACCTTTAAAAGTGTCCTAGCCCCCAAAATAATGGTGGTGGCCAAAATTATAATTCCCATAATGTTTTGAGCCCAGGTGTTTTTATAAGAACCCAAAACTTTTTTTCGGTTTACAACCCAGAGTAAAAATCCAGCGATGATGGGTAATAATAATCCGTTGGCCACCTGAGCAAACTGTATGAGCTCAATGGGGCTGATCCCAATAGAGGATAAAACCACACCCAGCCCTAGAACCAAGATCCAGACACTTCTAAATTTAGTTGATTTTAATCCATCCTTCCAGCCAAAGCAACCTTTTGCTACATAGGCAGCCGCCATGGGCGCGGTAATGGCAGACGTTATCCCCGCAGCAAAGAGCCCTAAACTCAAAAAATATTTTGAAAAACTACCATACAGAGGTTCAAAACTTTTTGCCATATCTGCAGCGTTCTTCACTTCAACCGAATTTATGGCGGCTCCTGCAATGATAATAGCCATCGACACGACACCACCCAATACGATGGAAATATACAGATCTTTTCGGGCTGCCTTTAACTGTTCCTTTCCTTGCCATTTTTCTCGCACTAAAGATGCGTGCAAGAATAAATTATACGGCACTACGGTAGTACCCACTAAGGCTATCACGGTTAAAACATTTTCGTCAGAAGGTGACGGGATAAATATTCCTTTCAGTATGCTTAATAAATCAGGTTTCGTGAGTAATGCTGTTATGATAAAGGAAATGCTCATAACCACCACTAAACCGATTAAAAACCGCTCAATAATTTTATATTTTCCTATATACAACAGAATGAAAGCAATTACGCCAATGATGATACTAGGATAATTCACTTTTAAAGAACCAATTAGAATGGTCGTATCATTAAATATGGTTTGCAATCCTAAGACGCCACCGCTTATATTGCCCGCTTCATATGCGGCATTCCCAACTAAAATAGCTGAAAGCATCAATATAACAGCCGCAATCCTAAAAACCGGAAGTTTAATCTGCTCCTTCACAGTTTCAGCCAGACCTTTACCATAAACCAATCCTAAGCGTGCAGCCATCTCCTGTAAGACAATGGTTGCAATTATAGACAGCGCCATCGCCCATAACAGGGTAAAGCCAAATTCTATTCCTGCTATCGTACAGGTTGTCACGGTTCCTGGACCAATAAAGGCTGCTGCAACCAACGTCCCTGGACCAATATTTCTGAATGGGTTTTTCAATTATGATGCTGATTTAAGGCATAAATAGCAAAACTACCCAACCAGTGCCCACCTTCATAGCTATCGCCCACTAAATTAGGGTATGAATACTGTATATGCTTATTGGCAACATTGGTTACATGTTCATATGCTGGAAATTCGTTCGCTAATCCATATAAAACCCAAGCACGACTGAAGTTAAGTCCGTCGAGATGTACTAACTTGCCATCACTCCGGTCGCTTACTTCGCCTACAGCGATGGAAAATTCTTTATCTATAAGTTGCGGCATAAAGTTCCTTAACCACGTTTTAAAGTCTTCTTTAGGCATCACTCGGCGCATGATGTCTATTTCTTCAAAGCAGGGCGATAAAAAGTCATAGCCACTCGGCTCCCAAGTTATAGGGCAATTGCGATCGTTACCATAAAAATCTATGGCTCGCTTTTCGATTAAATTTTTCAATTCCATATTATTCACTGAAACGGCATAATCGTATGCAAATGATAACCCGAAAGCCGTATTGGTATGTTCTCCTACGCGAATGGGATATACAAGCTTTGGCAAAAAGGTAAGATATTTAGCTACGATATTATCGGTTAATGGTTGAAGCGTATCTTCCAGTTCTTTAGCAAAGGGATCATCCCACTCATGTAAAGTTTCTGCGAGTTTTAATAGCCACGCCCAACCATAGGTACGTTCATACGATGTATTTAGTTCGCCTTCAAAATAGGCAAGTTCGGTGGCTACATTTTCTTTGGTAATATTTCTTTTTAGAATAGCCCGGACTTCTTCAGCCTTCTCCATTTCTGGGAATTGCTGTAACAAGGTAACCATGGACCAATATCCATGAACGGCGCTGTGCCAGTCGAAACAACCGTAAAAAATAGGATGCAAGGCATTAGGAGCCTTTAAATCTTCTTCTCCACCGATCGTCTGTCCTAGTTTGTTAGGATATTGCGTTTCTACACAGGCCAACGGAAGTTCTATGAGTTTGTTAGCTTCTTCTAGTGTAAATTTTGGATTTGGATACTCTTTAGTGGTTTCAGTTGCTGTTTCAGTTTCAGTTTCTGAAGGATTTTGCCTTTTTTCTTTTTCTGAAGTACAGGATATTGTAAATACACACAAAAGGAGTAGTACCGAAAATTGCTTCATACTTTTAGTTTTATAGCTTTCAGCTAAAGGTATCAAAAAAAAAAAGATCAAGTATTGTTGGTTTTACTGAAAGGTGTAAGTTTGCGCGATAAAATTTAGTATATGTATAAATATCTTTTAATTTTCACTTTCCTCACAGGTCTAATAAGTTGTGATAGCACTAGTGATGAAAGTATTGAAAATCAAATATGTATTACTCCTACAGCCCTACAGGCAAGTAATATTACTGAAACTTCTGCAGATTTAACTTGGGTTGAAGTGCTGGATGCCTCCTATGAAATTGAGTTTGGTTTGCAGGGATTTTCCCTAGGAACAGGTACGACCATCACAAGCCCTGGTGCTATATTTTTGTTAGAAAATTTAGATTCTGGCACCAACTATGACTTTTATGTCAAAGCGATTTGCAATGATGATTTAATAAGTGAGTTCTCTCCTGTTCATAGTTTTACGACGCAAGAGGTACTATGCGAAACACCCTTAGATATAACAGCATCTTTGGCCAATGATAATAACATTCTTGTAAATTGGTCAAGTGACACTATTGTTGAAATCGAATATGGTATTGAAGGGTTTTCTACGGGTAGTGGAATAACCACAACACAAGGAGCCACACAAAGCAGTTTTACTATTCAAGCATTGAGTGCAAATATCACTTACGAAATACAGTTACGAAGTAAATGTTCTGAAACCGTATTTAGTGATTTTTCTTCAAGGATTTCTGTTACTACAGGTTGTGGAGGTGGAGGCTTTTTAGGCGATGTTTTTTTAGGAAATCAGGAACAGGTAGAAGCATTTGGAGCCATGTGTATTCGAACCATTAGTGGAAATTTGAGTATTTCTGGAACCGTAACCGATTTATCTCCGTTGTTCAGTTTGGAGCAAATAACAGACAATGTTTCTATAAGTGGGACAACCAATCTTACGACATTACAAGGCCTTAATAATCTAAGAACGCTTAGCGATTTGAGTACCCGATCCTTCTTAATTAATGATAACCAAAGGTTAGAAAGCCTGGAGGGACTTTCATCACTAAGTCGAGTTATGGGAATTGAAATTGCACGAAACCCAGTTCTTACAAGCCTTAATGGGTTAGATAGTCTGCAAAAAGTAGGAATTGAAGGATTGACTGGAGCTTTAAGTATTTTCAATAATAACATCTTGCCAAACCTTAGCGGGCTTGAAAGCCTAGAAATTTGCGGTAGCCTTGGAATATTTAGCAATCCTATGCTTACTTCGTTAGATGGACTAACTAATCTAAGCATATGTCAAGGATCAGTTAGAGTAAAAGGAAATCTAAGCTTAACGTCTCTAGATGGATTAGAAAACCTTACCACCATATCTAATGTTTCGGGGAATATTGGGCGTACGTTGGAGATTGAAGACAATGATATCTTACCGTCACTAAATGGACTTGAAAGCCTACTATTTGTTGGTGACATTGAAATTGGAGAATTTAACGGTAACGATTTGTTATCTGATTTTTGTGCCCTAAAGAATTTGTTTGAAAACGGTTCTTTTGGTCAAGTTACAATTCAAAATAATGCTGCAAATCCTACGCCTCAAGAAATTGTTGCTAATTGTCCGTAGTTCAAATTTAAAAAAAAAGATAAAAAAAGGGACGCTCATTAGCGTCCCTTTTAACATTCTGTTTTTCCGAAGAAAAAAGTATTACATTTTTACGTCTTCCAATTTTACCTCTTTAGCATCTTTATCTACTAGTTTCACTTCGTCAAAATCCATATTCTTAAACTGTGCAAATTGTGTTGCTGCATCACCAACGACGATATACGCCATTTTAGACTCATCAAGGTATTTGTTAGCCAACGCTTTGTGCTGTTCGAGAGTCATGTTTTTAATGGTAGACTCTTCTCCTTCAATATAATTAGGATCAAGATCATAACTACTCATTTCTTGCAACATACCCAACAGTGCGCCTTGCGTTTCAAAACGACGTGCATTTGACTTTATCAATGCATTTTTTGTAAAATCAAGATCATCCTGAGATATACCTTCTTTATATTTAGAGATCTCATCTTTAAAAATCTGTACTGATTCTCCAGTAGTATTTGTTCGTACACTAGAAGATGCCGTAAACGTACCTGGGATCTTAGATCCACTAAAGCCAGATCTTGCTCCGTAGGTATATCCTTTTTCTTCACGTAACACTAAGTTCACATTTCCTGAGAAAGAACCTCCTAATTTATAATTCATTACTTCTGCAGGGTAAAAATCCTTATCGGTTCTTGGCATCGCTATGTAGCCAATATTAATAACAGATTGTTTTGCATTAGGTACATCAACAAAGTATAAACTCGCTTTGTCACGATTGTTTGCTACCGGATATTCTGGAATAGTTACCTCTTTTGCAGCCCAACGTTCTTCTAAACCTTTTAACTCCTGAAGCACAGCAGCCTTATCAATTTTACCTACCACGTGCATTTTGCTTACCGAAGGTGAAAAATTAGTCGTATAAAAAGACTTAAGATCTGCCATGGTGATTGATTCTACAGATTCCTCATCACCACTTGTTGGGTAACTGAAAATATGATCTTCACCATAAAGTAATGTATTATACACTTGGTTCGCTACCACATTAGGATTTGCAGCATTTCTTTTAATCCCATTGATGGTTGCTGTTTTAATACGTCCTAATTCTTCTTCATCCCATCGAGGCTCAAGAAGGATTTCTTCTATAAGATCCATTGTTTTACCAAAGTTACGGGTGAGTGTATTACCACGAACAATAATCGACTCTCGGGTAGTGTACATATTTATTGAAGCCCCTAGCAACTCAATCTCTTCTTCCAATTGTTCTGGTGTCTTGTTAGCCGTACCTTCCATTAGGATGTCGCTCATTAAGTTTGCAACGCCATTTTTATTTTTATCATCCATTAAATGACCTCCTTCGATCACTAAACTAAAGTTTACCGTAGGAATTTCATTTTGTTCAATCCCATATACTTCAAGTCCGTTAGACAATTCTGCCGTCCAGCTTTCTGGAACATTCAGTTCTGGTGTTTCACCTTGCTCTGGTGCTACAGAACGATCAAAATTTGAAGGTGTTTTAGCAACTTCGGTAGTTGTTTCTTCCACTGTTTTAGTAACGTTCTCTTTTATCTCCTCTTCGACCACAGCGGCTTTTGTACTGTTTTCAGCGATCAGTTCGGTTTGCCCTTTTGGTACAAAGCTCGTCATAACGTAAGGCTTATCTTTAATATACTTATTGTAGACAGCCATTACTTCTTCTTTTGTAACTGCTTTGATATTTTCGATATCTTTTTCAATAAATCCTGGATCTCCAGTATAAGTATTGTAGTTAGCCAATTGGAACGATTTTCCTAACACACTACTAATTCCATTATAAAAACCTGTTTCCAGACCCGCTTTGATACGCTCGATATCGCGATCTGTCACTCCTTCTTTTTCAAATAACCTGAAAGCCTCATTAACACCAGCTTCAATCGAGTCTAAATCTTTTCCACTGTTTGCCGTCACATTAATATGAAACTCTCCGGCAACCACCTGAGAACTGTTATAAGCAAAAGGTCTGGATGCTAATTCTTTTTGTTTTACAAGCACTTTGTATAAGGGTGCCTTTTTTCCACTAGAGAAAATTTCAGCTAAAAAATCCAATGCATACGCATCCTCTGTATATTCTTCGACCGTAGGCCAAACCATGTTCAATTGTGGTGCCGTAGCAAAATTATCTTCGTGATATAAACGTTTTGTTTCAGTAAGGTTTGCCGGTTGCGCCTCTAAAGGTGTTACTTCCTGACGTTTTTTAATTTCACCAAAATACTTCTCTACTAATTCCTTCGCATTTCCAGTTTCAAAATCTCCTGCAATTACTAAGGTTGCATTATTAGGCCCGTAGAATTTATCATAAAATTCTTTTACATCATCAACCGTTGCATTTTGTAAGTCTTCTAACTCTCCAATTACCTGCCAGTTATAAGGGTGTCCTTCTGGATAGAGGTTTTTATCGAGTACCCAACCTGTATGCCCATAAGGGTTGTTATCTACACGTTGTCTTTTTTCGTTCTGAACCACTTCCTGTTGGTTATAAAAAGCAGATTCGGTCACTGTATTGATTAAAAAACCCATTCGGTCACTTTCTAACCAAAGCACAGTTTCTAATGCATTTTTAGGCACTACTTCGTAATATGTTGTACCATCTCTTCCGGTTCCTCCATTTAAAGTTCCTCCGGCATCTTGGATTTTTTTGAAAAATTGATCCTGTGGTACATTTTCAGATTCTTGAAATAACATGTGTTCAAATAAGTGTGCAAAACCAGTTCTTCCCGTTTTTTCACGATTAGAACCCACATTATATTGTATTGCTACAGAAACGATAGGATCACTTTTATCTTGGTGTAAGATCACATCAAGACCATTTTCTAACTCGTATTTTTCAAAATCAACAGAGAGTTTTGCCGACTCTTCTGTTGTTGTACCTTCTTCTTTTTTGTCACAGGATACAAACAGAAATGCTGCTGCAAAAAGTGCAATAAATGAGGTTTTCATAATTTTTTGTTGTTTCATTTGTAATGGATTAGATTGGATATATGTATAAGACCTCAAATGTAGCAAGGTGTTACGTACGTTTTCTTAAAGTAATGTTAAAAATTGGTTTAGATAATTAGAAAACTAGGTAATTAGTTTACCGGGCAGTTGAATGATTTTATACTTATTAAAGTTTATACGCTATATAAATCTATAGCACTCATTTTATTTTTTTCTTCGGAACTGTCTTATTTCTGTTTTAAAATAACCTTCATGGTTATTAACCAAACCAACCATCTCTATCTAAAGAACGGTACTGAATGGCTTCGGAAATATGATCACCTGTAATATCTGGAGCTCCTTCAAGGTCTGCGATAGTGCGGGATACTTTTAAGATGCGATCATAAGCTCTGGCTGAAAGATTTAAACGTTCCATGGCAATTTTTAATAACTGAAGGGATGATTCCTCCAGTTTGCAATAGTTACGAATTTGTTTTACACCCATCTGTGCGTTGTAGTGAATGTTTTCAAAAGCAGCAAAACGTTCGGTTTGTCTTTCTCTGGCTTTGCTTACACGCTCCCTAATCGAAATACTAGATTCTCCACGACGTTCCTCGCTTAATTTTTCAAAAGGTACAGGAGTTACTTCTATATGTATATCAATACGATCTAATAAAGGTCCTGAAATTTTACTTAAATACCGTTGCATTTCGGCTGGTGAGGATGTAACAGGCGCATCTGGATCGTTAAAATAACCTCCCGGACTTGGGTTCATACTTGCCACCAGCATAAAACTTGCCGGATAGGTAACCGTAAAACGAGCTCGAGAAATGGTTACATCACGATCTTCTAACGGTTGCCGCATCACCTCAAGTACACTGCGCTTAAATTCTGGTAATTCATCCAAAAACAAAACACCGTTATGTGCTAAGGAAATTTCTCCAGGCTGTGGATATTGGCCACCGCCAACTAAGGCCACATCGCTTATGGTGTGATGCGGACTTCTAAAAGGTCTCGAGGTCATGACCCCGCCTTTCTGCATGGTCCGTCCTGCAACGCTATGTATTTTTGTGGTTTCTAGTGCTTCGTTTAAACTTAAGGGCGGTAAGATGGAGGGCAATCGTTTTGCCAACATCGTTTTACCAGAACCAGGGGGACCGATTAAAATAATGTTGTGCCCTCCTGCCGCTGCAATCTCCATACACCGCTTTATTGACTCTTGCCCTTTTACATCGGCAAAATCAAATTCTGGATTTTCTAGATGTTCATAAAACTCCGCTTTGATATCAACTATGGTTTGCGCTAAGGGAATTCCGTCGTTAAAAAAATCGATTACTTCCTTTATATTTTCTACGCCGTAGACTTCTAAACCTTCAACTATGGCTGCTTCTTTCGCATTTTGTTTGGGTAAAATAAAACCTTTATAGCCTTCCGTTTTTGCGTTTATAGCGATTGGTAACGCACCACGGATGGGCTGCAGATTCCCATCGAGCGATAGTTCGCCCATGATAACATATTCATCCAACGGATTTTTCTCTTGAATTTGCTCTGTAGCAACAAGAATGCCCATTGCTAATGTAAGATCGTAGGCAGAGCCTTCTTTACGGAGGTCTGCTGGAGACATGTTTAAGATTAACTTTTTACCGGGAATTTTATAGCCATTGTTTTGCAGTGCAGCAGCAATTCGAAAATTACTTTCCCTAATGGCATTATCTGGCAACCCTACCAGGTGATACCCTACTCCCTTATCTACATTAACCTCGACGGTAATGGTTGTGGCTTCCACGCCAAAAACGGCGCTTCCATAAACTTTTGTAAGCATATTTTGAAATTAAAGTGCGGGGAGTTTAAGATCAATGCTTGAAGATACTAAATTATTATTGAGTCGCTTACGCAAACTGAATGAACATATTATTCTTCCGAAGAAATATCAAAATAATCCATTATTTGCTCCCATTGTACGCGTTTATAATCTTTTTCATTATTGGTCCGCTTTAAGGCATCCCGCTGCGTACCTAAGATTAAAATTGATTTTGAGGGTCTATCTTCACTCAATCTCGCCTTGGTTCCTTTTAAAAGCGCCATTGTTTTAAACCAAAGGTCATCACTTTTAGGGGATAATTTTTTAATAAGAGGAACATCTATAGCTCTTTTATCTAAACAATGCGGTGGATATAAAACGCCAAAAACTCCTACGGGCATCACAAACTTTGCATTTTCTGGCTGTTTGCCTATGTACGGCCATTGCAAATACGGCAACGGATTTCCAAAATCATCAAAACTTATTTTTCTGGCGTAATGAGTCGTAACATCCTTAGGAAATTTAAGGTGTGCGCTATAAAGTTTTTCTAAAAATTCTGGCGGATACATCATATCATCATCCACCGTCACGATAGCATCTTCAGGAAAGGCGACAAGGCTGTGCATTAATTTTCGATGCGAAAAGGTATGGGGTGAATAGCGTACTTCAAAGATATCGCCTTGCAACCTTTTTAGATTGCCCGGTAAGTTCTCTTTAAAGCTTTCATGAAGCCAGAGCACGATTTTTTTCGGTTTTGAATTTTGTGATAGAATACTTCTAACAGTAAGATGTACCTGCTTTACCCTTGAAGGAATCGTAGTTAACGAAACAACAACTGGAATTTCGCTTTTTGAATCGCGAACATTTAACATTTTGGCAGACTTAAAACTAAGTTTAGTGCCGTGATATAAGTAAGGAGGAATTTCTTTTAGTTTCAAAAAATTTTGTTTTTTAATCATTGATAATGATAGGGGGAACCAATCCATTCTGAATGGCAAAAATCACTAATCCTGCAATATTTTTTACTTCGGTTTTATCAATTATATTTTTTCGGTGCACTTCTACTGTTCGTTTACTAATGTGCAATTTTTCAGATATTTCTGATGAAGTTAGCTGATCACAGATAAGTGCGAGCACTTCAGATTCGCGTTGTGTTAAAAAATCGCTGTCAAAGTGTGTTTTCACACTCCCGTTCATTTTGCTCGCAGCGTTTTCGTTAATAACCTGTAATGCGTCATTGTCATAATAAAACCCATTTTGATATACTTGCTTGATGGTATAAACCACTTTTGCAGGGGGTGAGTTTTTTACCAAATAAGCACTTGCGCCTACGGTGATCATGTTGCGAATAAATGGTTTTGTGTTATACGTAGTTAACGCAATAATCCCAATCCCTTTATATGCTTCGTGAATTATCTTTGTTGCCTCCACACCATTCACTAAGGGCATCTTAATATCTGTTATTACGATATCTGGTAGTTTCTCGCAGCTTTCTAAATAATCTAAGAGTTGTTGGCCATTTTCAGCTTCAAAGACAATGTTTATTGCTTCATCCCTAGATAGAATATGGACCAACCCAACGCGAAAGAGCTCTTCGTCATCGGCAATTACAACTTGTATTTTATTATTAATCATATTTCTATTTGAGATCAAGTTTAACGACAACTTCCACTCCTTCGTTCTCTTTTGAGTTAAAGTCTAACGCACCTTCTAAAATAACCGCACGGTTTTCAATTCCGCTTAACCCGAGTCCTTTTTTCTGTTTACCCTGCGCTATATTAAAGCCTTTACCGTCATCCTTATAGCGTAAAGTTACCATATTTTCAACGGTTTCCAAGGTTAATTGTACTTGAGATGCTTCACTATATTTGATTGCATTATTAAATAATTCTTGTACGATACGGAACAAGTGCAATTCTTGCTCTTTAGAAAGCAAGTTTTCGGCTATTGCTAGTTTGTAGGAAATCGCAAATTTTTTCGTTTCCAATACTTCTTCACACAATTCTTCTAAGGCTGCTTTAAGTCCAAATTTTTCAAGCGTAGGCGGAAGCAAATCGTGTGCAATCTGGCGAGAACTTTCTAAAACGGTATTGGTCACTTTAACAATACTATTGGCAATTTTATTTGCTTCTGATGAAGCAATATTTTCTTCGGTTAAAATATTTGCGTTCAACGAAACGATGTTCAATTTTGAGCTTATGGCATCGTGCAGATCTTGTGCAATACGTTTGCGCTCTGCTTCTTGTGTTACGATACTTGCTTTAAGCAAATCCTTTTGATGGGCAATCTCCAAATTGGCTGTTTCTAATTGAGATTGAATCACTTTTTTTCTAGAGAAATAAAAGAATACAATAATGGCAAGTGCCATAAAAAGAACAAGCCCTATTGCGATAAAAAGGATGTTGATTATTTCAATATCTTGAGGTATTTGATTCATTATCGTTGCGCAGGCCTTAGTCTATAATTACGATACCATTCAATGATTATAAGAATTTGAAAGATCAAATACAACAGTAGGTTTGTTTGACTTAAAATCATAGGTACGTTTTCAGATAATTCAATATTTAGCGCCAAATTTCCAGAGGCAAAAATCAACATACTCGAAAGCAAATAAAAGAATACACCTATATTCACAATCATAAATTCTCCTTTTTCAGAAAGTAGTTTGTAAAAATATAAAAGTGAATAGATCACTATAATTCCTTGTCCTATAATAACACCAATAGGGTTATATCTAAAATACATATTTGGATCTCTTATATACTGGAAAGCAAAAAACACTAGTGCGGCAGCAGTAACATAATGGACCCATTTAAAATTCAATAACTTTTTATAAAATATAGATAGCGCAATAAACTGAAATACAAAGTAGTAAACAAACATAAACAGATTTGTTTCTGTCAGATCTGCCTTAATCACAATGCGCATCGTTAATTGTATGAGCGTTATTCCTATTAGGTAAATACTGAAAATTTTATAGGCCTTACTATAATATCTATAACCTAGCAAATAAAGAATAGGATAAATAATTGAAAGATAATGGACAACCTCAGAAATAGTATCAAAAAATTTCTCCATCAATTATCCTCCTATAGGGCTATCATCATCACAATTAGGTGGACAGGGCTCTGAAAAATCCCAAATACTTCCACCGCTTCCTAATGTGGCATCGTCATACCCGGCGATAAGATCCTTATAAACGATACTACCATCCTTTTGCGGCACTGGTTTTGTACCCACAATGATCAATTTTTCGGTACTGGGGGTTGTAGACGTATCTACTCCTAGATAGGCTCTAATGAATTTATTACCTGTTTGATTTTTCATCTCTTCAAGCGCACCTTGTAAATCTTCAGCAGGGATTAAAAAAGCATTACACTCATTGTGTTTGTTATAATCACTTTCATCACTTCTCCAGGTTTGTGTCCATGTCTGGGCAGTTGCTAAATCAATTTTTTTGTCTTGTTGGCTCATAAGTGGTTGGTTCTTGAGTTATAGTTGAAATTGTTAATTGTTAATTGTTAAAAATAGGAAAACCATTTAACATATACGCCTTGTGAGATGTGAATCGTATTTGGATTTTAAATCGAAAATGTAGGTGGACAACCCATCACCCAATATAAAAAAAAAGAAAGGTGATACCTAGGTAATTGGGTAACTAAGTAATTCGAAAACTAGTTAACTGTTTTACTAATTACCTATTCAACAATTTTACTAATCAGCGCGCAGGTAGACGTATTTTTTAGGTTAGAAGTGTTTCTCGACTTGAGCGCCTTCAATGTGCTTTCTGCCGTAACCTTGCCTAACTCAACGCCCCATTGATCGTAACTAAAAATATTCCAGATGACCCCTTGCACAAACAGTTTATGCTCGTAGAGCGCAATTAAACTTCCTAAAGCACGGGGCGTTAGTTTATTGATAAGCAGCGTATTTGTAGGCTTATTCCCTTCAAATTTTTTAAAGTTACTCGTCATTATTGTATCTTCGGTTCCAATCAATAAAGCCTCCGTTTGGGCGAAACAGTTTGCCAAAAGTTTGTTTTGATGCGCTGCCTTCTTATGAAGTGATTCTTTAAAACAGATAAAGTCACTCGGAATCAGCTTGGTTCCTTGCTGAATCAATTGAAAAAAGGAATGCTGCGCATTGGTGCCCGTACTTCCCCAAACAATCGTACCAGTCTGGTAGGAAATAGAATCTCCATTTCTATCAACACTTTTACCATTACTTTCCATAACCGCCTGTTGCAGATAGGCTATAAATTTTTGTAAATACTGCGTATAGGGTATAATCGCTTCGGTTTCCGCCTTAAAGAAGTTGTTATACCAAACCGAAAGCAGCGCTAGCATAACGGGCATGTTATGTTCAAATTGCGATGTACTGAAATGTTGATCCATAGCATTTGCACCTTTCAATAAAGCTTCAAATTTTTTGTACCCAACAGCGCAACAAATGGACAGCCCCACCGCACTCCAGAGGGAGAACCTACCGCCTACCCAATCCCATAGAGTGAACGTGTTTTCTTCTGTAATTCCGAATTCTTGCGTCGCTGCTAGATTTGTAGAAACCGCGACAAAATGTTTTGCAATGGCATCTTCTTGAGCTTCTTTTAAAAACCAATTGCGCACTGTTGAAGCGTTCGCAATTGTATCTTGGGTCGTAAAACTTTTTGAAACAATAATAAACAGTGTTGTTTCACGATCAAGGTCTTTTAAAACTTCCATCACAT
>Ga0207891_1000274_pt1 | contig 39831 bp, 27 predicted proteins | sample LinPmetageLP50_FD_184061 | JGI IMG/M metagenome (GOLD analysis project Ga0207891, IMG submission 184061) | Marine viral communities from the Pacific Ocean - LP-50 (SPAdes) | ecosystem: Environmental > Aquatic > Marine > Oceanic | place: Pacific Ocean | collected 2011-08-27 | reverse complement strand
ATTTGGTTCCTCCTTGAATAGCTCAATACTAGTCAGTAAGGATTTCCATCTGAACAAAGAGCCTTTTAATTTGTCACCATTGAAGCATGTATGGTGTGGGATTAAAAGAAGGTATGTAACGTTTGCCGCAGGCCGGGTCGCAAACTCTCTCGGTGGGTTGCGGATCAGCCAGTTCGATCATGGCATCGATAATATGCCGGGGGGTTCTGAACTGGCCGTTAATGCCTGCCGTGGTTAGTTTGCTGAGCAGATATTCGTAGATATCGCCCTTCACATCGCTTTGGGTGAGGGGGAGTTCGTCCACCATCTCCACGGCGCTGACTAGCACCGATTCGTTTTTGATTTCCAGGTCGGCGTCCTGCATGTATTCGCCGATATGTCCCAAAGCCTCGATGGCGCTGCCTTCTGGGCCAAGACCATCTTTGTCTTCAGAGACTTGCCCCAGCTTTGCAAACCAGGGATAGACATTGCTCTTAAGGTGCTTATGCAGCTCCTTGCCACTGAGGTTTTTAAAGTTCTTCCAGCGTAGCAGCTGGCCCTCGGGCGAGCTGGGAAACAGACGGTCAAACTCCTTGCCGGTGCGAGCGGCCTTGCGCTCCGCGACATCTTCTTGCATGTCGAGCATGCGGGCGAACATCAGGTAGCTGATTTGCTCAATCACCGTTAAGGGATTGGTGATACCGCCGGTCCAGAATTTCTCCCAGAGTTTGTCGATATCGTTACGAATTTGGCCTGTTAGCATGGATTACTTCTCTTGTTCTACTGCTAGGGATTCGGGCTGAGGCAGGTAGGTCTGCCCAGCGTCGGCGTGGTTTTCAGTGTCTGTTGGCTGGTCTGATGGCGGCTCTTCTATGGCCTCGACAATCAGGGACAAGCGCTCGGTTTCAAAGTCCATATGCGCGGGCTCTAACTTTGGCAGTGATTTGCTGACTTTGGCGGAGAGCTGGCTAAAACGTTCCACTTTGCCATGCAAGCCTTGCTGTCCGGCCAGCGCTTTGACGGTGTTGTTGTAGTGATTACTGACGGTACTGAGGGTGCCGCCCAGCTTGCTCAAGCGGTCTGCAACTATACAGACTTGGTTGTAGATATCACCGGCCTTCTCACTGATTTCCCGCGCCTCGGCATTACTGCGCTCAATCATCCACAGGTTGGAGACGGTTCTGAGGATCGGTATCAGGGTAGTGTGGGAGACAAGTACGATATTCTTTTTGTAGCCGTATTCAAACAGATCTTTATTACTCTTGAGTGCTTCGATATAGGCAGGTTCAATAGGCATAAACATCAACACAAAACTTGGGCTGCGCATACCCACTAGGTTGGTGTAATCCTTGGAAGCGAGATCATCGATATGTTTACGCACGGCCTTGACGTGCTCGGTCATCGCTAGCTGGTATTCTTCGGGACTTTCGGCGCCGATAGCACGATCATAGGCTACGAGTGATACCTTGCTGTCGATAATGATGTGTTTGCTGTCGGGCAGTTTGATCAGGTAGTCGGTCTGCTTCTGCTTGCCTTCCGCATCCTTAAAGGCGCTTTGTACTTCGTAGTGCGCATCCTCCACCAGACCACTCATTTCAAGGGTGCGACGCAGCTGCGCCTCTCCCCAGGCGCCGCGCTGCTGGGAATCGCCTTTTAGCGCAGAGGTGAGATTTGTTGCCTCTGCGCTCATCTTTAGCCCAACATCCAGCAGCTTCTTGATTTCAGAGTTGAGGTCACTGTTGCCGCGCACCGAGGACTCGTGTACTTCGTTGATGCGCTTTTGAAAGCCTTCGATTTGGTCGCGGAATGGCTTTAGCATGCCGTCGATGCTGGCCTTGCTGGTGTCGGTAAAGGTTTTCCCCTTCTCTTCGAAAATCCGGTTGGCCAGGTTTTCAAACTCTTTGGTGAATGACTGCTTGGTTTCGGCTAATTGCCCCAACTGCTCTTTGAAGTGCTCTTCGCGCTTTTCAAGGCTGGTTTTTAGTTCAGTGTGTGTCGATTTTAAGTCTTGATGTTCTGCCAAGAGCGACTTGTAACCTTGCTTTTCAGATACCAGTTGCTGCTTGATTTCTTCCAGCTGCTCGCGGGCATCACGCTCTGCGGTTTCTGCCGCACGGGCTTTTTTACCTTCGTTGGCATTCTGGTCTTTGAGGTCAGACACTTTCTCGCGCTCGGCCGCCAATTCCTCGCGGGATTCGCTCCAGTGCTTTTTGGCGTCTTCAAGCTGCTGGGACAGGGAGCGCACATCAGCTTGAGCATTTTCTAATTGCTTTTCCGCCTCGTGGGCACGTTGTTGCAGAGCTTCTGCTTTCAGCTGCTCATCCGAGAAAGATTTACGAGCCTCATCACGCTGATTGATGGCCTCGGCAAACTTTTCATTGGCGGCGTTGAGTTTCTCGGCCGTGGTGCCCAGCTCCTTTTCAAGGTTATGTTTGGCTTCGTCGGTAGCTTTGAGTTGCAACGCAAGCTGGCTTTGTTCTGCCTGTGCTGCATCGCGATCTTTACTCGCCTGCGACAGTAGCACCTCCAGGCTGCTGATCTGTTTTGCCGCGCGCATGGCGGCCAGCAGGTAACTGGCCAGTGCCGTTAGCAAGATAGCCCCTGCCAATATCAGGGAGTGTTCAATAGCCCACTGCATAATATTCTGTCCTTATCGTTTTACTGCGCGCTTTCCTGGCGCAAAAAGGGTTTGAGTACCGCCACTAGGTCGCCAACGTCTTCGGGGCTGAATACTCCGTCGATACCTTCGTGGGAAATACTGTCAAAGGGCGGCTCATACAGCTTCTCCACCACAATGGAGCCGTGTTGGGAGATGTAGTTTTTCAGCAGGTTCATAAAGCGCACTTGCTTGGCGCTAAGGGCCGGGTGGCTATGGAGGAATTGCTTGAAATGCTCTTCAACGGCAGCAGGATCCAGGCCGATAATTTCCCGCACAGTGATATCGAGCTGGTCTGCGGTGCGACCATAAAACTCGTTCAGCACGTCCAGACCTACACCGGGGTGGCTGGTAAGAATGGTAGAGGTCAGACTCTTCAGTTCAACGGGATTGATGGGCTCGCCATTGCGGATTTTCTGCAGGGTGGGGTTCGCCTGTATCATCTCATCCAAAATGGCCTTGAGCCGACGACGGTATATCATGGCGTCATCTGCGCCGAAGATTTTGACCTCGCGATCACGTTCCCGAACTTCACCGTCACCGGTTGTTGTCGAAGGCGTGGCGTAGCCACCACCGCCGGTCTGGCGGTATTTCATAATACCGCGCAATGCTTTACGGGCACCTTCGAGACTTTCTATCGTGGCGTTTTGCCAGAAGGCTGCGCTGCGTACCTCAGTAATCATAGCGTCTTTCTGACGCACGGCCTGGATGTTTACCGCCAGCCTATCGAGGTCGGCTAGCAGAAGATCACGGCCATCCTCAAAGCAACTGGCCTGCTGTACAAGGCAGGTTTGGATACTGGCGATCAGTTTATCCAAAGCAATGGCGTGCTTGTCTTGTAGCACCCGAGAGGCCATTAGTGGCGCAATGGTATTGGTCAACAGATGCTGGGTTTTAGCATCCAGTTGCGTCAAAGCATCGGTTTGCTGAAGCTGATGTACCAACCGCAGTTCGCGTTTGACAGCAATACTGCTGTCGGGCAGGTCGTTAATATCAGCGCGAAGCAATTCAACTGCGGTATCGAAAGCCGCCGCGTGATTGTTCTTGAGGGCCGCCTGGGCTAGCTCCAGGCGGGTCTCAAAGGCGGTTTGCAGCAGCGATTTACTGCCTGGGTCCTCGGGCTCTTTGTACTCCTCTTCAAAGAAGTCGAAGTTTCCGTAGTGGTCGAAGATTAAGAACTCGGATTTGTCCTTGCCGGGGCCGAATAAATTCGGACACAGGCGTGTACCGCGTCCAATCATTTGCCAGAACTTCACCCAGGATTTAACCGGCTTGGCAAAGACCAGGTTCACTACCTCGGGCACATCGATGCCGGTATCCAACATATCTACCGAGATGGCGATACGAAAATCATTGCCGGGCTTTTTGAACTCCTTGATTAGGCTCTCTACTTTGGGAATCTTGTTGTGGATAACCTTGCACACCTTCGCGCCGTACTGGGGGTAAAGCTGGCAGAACACCCGCTCGAGCTCCTCCGCGTGTTCCTGGCGCTGGGCAAAGATAATGGATTTACCCACAAGGGAGCCGGTTTCATCCTTGATGCCATTATTGACCAAGTTTTCCAGGATGATGCGATCCGTGCTTTCACTAAATATTTTGCTGCCGATCTGCTTGCCTGCGATGGTGGTGTTTTTGGCCTCTTCCTCGCCGAGGTCTTCTTCCAGCTGACGCTTTTGCTCATCGCTGAGGTTGTTGTAGTGGATGCCTTCGCGCAGGAAATCAGTAGTCAGGTCTTTGACACGAAACGGCACAAGGTATGGCGGCTCGTTGTTAATGGCGGCATCCAGACCGAATTCGAAGGTCGGGTCAGTGGTTTCGCAGTCGAAGATATCAAAGGTATTGCGACTGATGAATTTGACCGGCGTGGCGGTTAGCCCAACTTGCAGGCTGTCGAAGTAGTCGAACAAATCCCGGTATTTGTTGTAGATGCTGCGGTGGCTTTCGTCAGCGACGATCAGGTCAAAAAAGCCCACATCCAATTGGGCAAAGCGGTTCATCATGCCGGGATAGGTAGCAATGTAGATCCGCGCATTGCGGTCGATTTTGTTGGCTTCACCAATGACGCAACGGGGTTCGCTGGGCAGATTTTGCTTGAAGGCTTCGTCAGCCTGAAGGCGAAGCTCTTTGCGGTCGCAGAGGAACAGCACCCGTTTGGACCAGCCTCTGCGCAGAAGCAATTCCGCCAAGGCAATAGCCACACGGGTTTTGCCGGTGCCGGTAGCCTGAATGATTAAGGCCTTGCGCCGCTGTGATTGGAAGTGGGCTGCGACCGTTTTAATGGCCTCTATCTGGTAGGGCCGGTCGGCAATACTCAATTCCGGGTTGGCGTTTTCAAGATCGGCGGCGCGGTAGTGGCGCTGGTAGATCAGGTAGTCGAGGCTGTCTTTGCCGTAAAAGCCGTATACCGGGCGATAGGTATTGTATTGGTGGTCGTCCCAGATAAAGGTCTCGTAGCCATTGCTGTAAAAGATCACCGGGCGCTGGAAGCCCATGTGCTCAAAGGCGTTGGCATACAGGCGAGCCTGCTCACGGCCAGCCTGCAGGCTGGCATTGCCGGAACGCTTGGCCTCGATGAGGGCGAGGGGCTGGCCATTGTCTCCCCACAGCACGTAGTCCACATAGCCTTTGCCGGAGACATTGTCGGGGAAAACGACTTCCACTTCCTGGCCAACTTCATCAGGGTTGGCAACATCCCAACCTGCCTGCAGCAACATGGCATCGATCAGCAGGGTACGGGTCTTCGCTTCATTCCACTGGAGGCTGTCAGAGACTTGCTGGCTTTGCTGCTGGCGCTTCTGCTGGTCGGGCCTGGCAGGTGGCTCCAGATTTTGCTGATTACGAGTCCGCTCCAGCTCCTGCAGATCAATAACGCGCTGCAGTTCCTGCTGCTTTTTCTCGAGTTCCGTTTTGTAGGAGTCTGCCGACTTTTTCAACGCCTGGAGCTCAGCAGCCGGGTCCCGAACATCTTGAAAAGCAGGAATCTGGTCCTTTTTCTTGCCGTAGTAACTAATGGCCAGGTACATGGCCAACTGATGGGCGGTGCCCAGAGCCATTTGCGCGGTGCGTTTGTCGCCTTCGGCGCCGTGGGCAGTATCGTTGCCTTGAATGCGAAGGTAGTTGATCTGGTGTACCAAGGGTTTGCTGACACAATCAACAAAGACCGGGTTCTTGACCAAATCATAGAACGAGGCTTGGGGAAGACGCGGCAATCGCTCCTCTTTATAGATGGCCTTGGTCAATTCCTCAGCGAATCCGCGCAAGCGGGTGAGCGCACTGCCCGGATCAACAAAGAGGACCGCCTCGGCGAGCCCGCCCAAGTTGGCCAGCACATCGTTTTCCTGCCTCAGGAACTCAAAGTTCAGCGATTTCATAAATAATATTGTATCCATACCCCTCTCATTGCAGAGGGTGTGCCAAGTCCGTTATAGGTCAGCTATTTATGCCGTATTTGTCCATCCAGTTGGTCAGCGTCTGGTAGCTTGCCAACCCCAAAAGCTCTGCGGCTCTGCTCTTGCTGCCGCTGCATTGTTCCAGTGCGCGCTCGATATAATGAGTGCATACTGACGATATTATTTCATTAATATCAATACCTTGCGATATATCCCTGCCCATGACGCCATCACCCCTCGCCGGAGCCTGAATCAGGCTTTCCTTGATATCGGTCTCGCTCAACATTTCTCCGGGCTGCCATAGGGACGCCCGTAACAAGGTCGCGTTCAACTCCCGAATATTACCCGGCCAAGGGTGCTTTGAGATAATATTTCTTGCGCTTGCGGAAATTTTCTTATCAACATGACCCAGCTGCTGCCGCCCCTCGTTGTTGATATTGGCCAGCAGGGCATCCGACAACAGAGATAGGTCACCGGCCCGCTCCCGCAGTGGCGGTAAGTGAATCACACCAATCGCTACGCGGTAGAACAAATCTTCCCGAAAACGCCCCTCAGCAACCTCAGTCATCAGGTTTTTATTGGTTGCAGCAATAATCCGCACATCTACCGCCTGCTCTTTTGTGCTACCTACCGGGGTGAATGTGCCATCCTGCAACACCCTCAGCAAGCGCACCTGGTTCTCCAGGGGTAGCTCGCCAAATTCGTCGAGAAATAACGTCCCACCGTCCGCTTCTTCAAAGTAGCCCTTTCGAGCAGAGCTGGCGCCGGTAAATGCTCCTTTGACATGGCCAAACAGCGTTGCGTCAATCAGCTCCTGGGGAATGGCGCCGCAATTTAATACCAGAAACGGCTTGTCGGAACGGGTGCTCGCATTGCGAATCGCCCTGGCAAATAACTCTTTACCCGTGCCGGACTCGCCATAGATCAGCACCGGCACATCGCGCTCAGCCAGGATGGCCGCCCGTTGCTTGAGTAAGTTCATTTGCGGGTTTTGGGTAATGATGTCATCAAAGGCCGCGGAAATTGGCGCAGCCCCCGCCATCAGCCCCGACAAGCGGAGATCGCTTAACGGCTGCGGCAGGAAATCAGCCGCGATGTCGAAGGGGATCTCAGCCTCCTCCACACCTTTCTCGCGAGAGACCTGCAGGAATCGCGCTTGAACTCGGGCTTTACCGACCAGGATGGACACCGCCGTCATGGCGGGCGTGCCTGAAGTCAGGCTGATATACAGGGTGGGGCTCCCATGCTCCGCGATAAGGGCGTCGATTGCTTTATTCAGCGTGGTGTAAATGTCGGCAAAGTGGACCGGGCTGCAGAGTTTGGCTTTGACCTCGGTTATCGCGGAAGGGAATCGATCCCTTAGTGCGCCTACAAAACCCGCCACCTTTGCGGCGGGCTGGTCATACATCACGCATATCTCATCGAAATCCTGGTGTTGCAGGAGCTCAACCAGAGGCCCCGGCTGTTCGGGTTGATTGAGGCCGTTTAAATCGGCGTTACCAATCCAGGAAATAAGGATGTTAGGCATCGAAATAAATTATTGTGCGCGATAGAGAATAATTCTTACGTTAGCGCAGAACACGCCCTCTCGCCAGCTATTTGGCATGCCTCGCTAAGAGTTAAAGCCACATAGTGTGGCTTTAACCAAAAATGTGGAGCGATCTCCCACTGTAGACATGGAGCACGGTGCTCCATCTTAATCATTAAAAAGGGAAAAATTTATGTCTACTACAACTAATATCAAATCAGAAATCCTCCAGGAAATTGAGCGCGAGCTCGGCAAGCCTATCGCTGAAGCCTCCGCACGGGAGCTACTGTCAGTCGCAATGGGAAAACCGCGCAAAGCATTCGCCGTATCTATTTCGCAGAAGCTGCACCTAGCGATCTCCTACCGGGCGTTGTCTGAGGGGTTACAGCTAAATGAGGTACTTGTTTTAGCCTTACTCGATTACTTGGATACCCCTGTTGATCCCGATGTATCTCCTGAACGGCTGAAAGAGCTCATTCTAGAAAAGGCCAGACGGCGCAACCGGAACAAGGTCAGTCCCGAGCTTCGGGAGATGGTCGTTCCTGAACGCCATAAGCAGAAAAATACCCCTTCTGACGGAGGGTAAAACGTCGCCCCTCTGGTCTAAGTCCAGAGGGGCTCATCAACCTAGTGCATAGAGGACATGCCTGCGACATAGCCAGCAGCATAATCGTCTCCACCGACCTCCATTTTGCGCTCTAAGACGCTTTTCCATTCAAACTTTTCGTTCGGATCAGTTTCCACGTCGATTAACCGCATTGACCAATGCATGATCTTAGGGGCCGCGTAGCCGCCCAGGAACATGAAAACCACTGAAACGGCAAAAGTGGCAAGAGAAACGCCGGTCATTACGCTGTCTGAAAATTCTGGGCCACCCAACGCCAGGACAATGACTTGCACGATACCCAAAACGACAAACGGGATACCCATGAACCAGATGAAAGCGGTTGCAGACAGCAGAACACCGACCAGTGCCAACAGGCACATCAGTGCTTTCATGGGATACCACAGCGGCATCAGCATGACAGCCAGCAGCTTGCCAGCCAGACCGGGTTGAGCAGCGACAGCCCGACCAGGGTGTACCACCAGGTCAACACTATTAGTGCAAGGTGCTAATACTTTCAGATATATCCCTCTCATCCTCATTACCTCCTGATCTACGGCGCCGAACCCAACTGGAAGCTCAAAACGGAACCTTTAGAGCCCAATTATAAACTATAGTTTATAGATGTTCCAAGGGCTTACTGCGACTCTTCTCCCATGACGCAGAAGCCCACTTACAAGGTTCGCAAGATCCTCGCATCCAATGTGAGACGGGAGCGCATGGCCCGCGGTTGGTCGCAGGAAGGGCTGGGGTCCAAAGCGGGGACCTCCCAGGTGTACATCAGCGAAATTGAAACCGGAAAAAAGGCCGCGTCTGTGGATATGCTCGAGGCTTTGGCCAGCGCCTTGAGCTGCGAGCCCTTTGAGCTGCTTCGCCCCTCCGACATCTAACCCTTCTGTCCCCCAGTCCTCTGCGATAGCCGCCGAGGAAATGAGATGATCTTTTCTGCATCGGTGCGCGGCGTCTGGATCCCGCCTTTGTCCGTCACTACGACTATGCCACAATGGCTAGACAGACAAATACGGGATCTCGGTTGAAAAGCAGCACCTGGCGATGGCTGTATTGGCTCAGTGGTGTTTCGAGCGAAACACATAACGTGGGATTGCCCATAATTAACCCACCGCATTGCGCTCAAAACCTGTCAAGATCGCGATGCCAATCGCGCCGAAGGCTTGATCTTTACTGGGTTTGAGCGGGATGCAGGCTCTTGATGGGCAAGCACCAAGCTAGATCGGCTGGTCATGATGAGGAATTGTTTGAATTCCCAAAGCGGGGTTTAACTTGGCGACCTATATAGAGATAGGTATTTGATTCTAAAAAAGCAGAAAAAAATATAGGAAACTGTCTTGCCATTATCTAAAGCTGAATCAGTTTGCAATCTCAGTTTTTTTAGAACTTTAAAAGCAAGTAATCAAAAATGACCAAATCGAAAAACCTGTCTGAAGCTCGCCCTCCATTGTATGAAACTCGGTCGGTACCTTTCGAAAAACTGTCTGCCGATGACTTCGAAAAATGTGTTTTCGAATGTTTCCTAGCCATCCAGTCGCATCAAGAGCTCCGTATCGATGGCCAACCTGCGGGTAGTGGCGACGGAGGGTTCGATGTTTACGGAATAGCAGTGAATTCAAACAGAAAACTCTGCATTCAATGTAAGCGTCAGAAGGCCAGCCTAGGGCTCCCTTTGTTAGCGAAGGAAGTCGCAAAGGTGGCGATGACTACCCACCTTGAAAAATCAGATGTCGGGGTTCATTTTTTCATCTGTTCCGGAGGGGTGACTCAGACACTGCGTCGCCTGCTGAGAGAGACCGACTGGATTACAATCATCAACGAAGCCCAGCAGGTGATCCGTCAAGCCACTGAGGGCGAACTACACGCCCTAAAAGCACGACTAGCCAAGGCAGGAGAAAACGCGGAAGAGGTTGTGTGTTCATATCTGCAAGCACTCGACAGACTTGTAGCATGGGATATGAGGGAGTTCGACGCTGCGCTTTCTCCCGTTTGGGATTCGGCGATCAGGGTTCTCGAACGCCATTTTAAGGTATCCACGACTGTTCGAGAGCACCCCCGCGCTCTATTCTCCCGCCAAGCCTATCAGGAAAAGTGCAGAAGCTTTACGGCATTAGTCCAGCCTCAACTCGAGGAAAGCGGGCTACCCGCTGGGATTGTTGAATTCTCTGGTGCCAACCCAAGGCCCCAACCCCGCCCAGCGAAAAAAAAGCTTTTAACAGTAAATTCATTGGCCGCCCTCGAGCCTGGAGAGGTCGCCTTAGTAGTTGCTGAAGGAGGCGCGGGAAAAACTACTCTGCTTGAACTAATTCGCGCAGAAGTAGCGAAGGAGTCGCACAACTCAACACTCTCTGTACTCATCACATGCGCAGAGTATGTGTCAGGAGCGCTAGACGAAGCGATCCACGCACAACTTGGTGTTCAGTCCGGCAGCTGGAGAACGCTCCCCGATAAAGTCCAAATTCTTTGTGATGGCATCAATGAGGCTCAACCAGGGGCCGTTAGAGCACTTTTTGCCGAGCTGAAACCATTACTGACGTCGAAGAGCGTCTCGTGCATATTTACGTCACGGCACGACAGTCGAGCGGTTCGTACCGTGCTACCAGTCGTACCGTGCGCATCGCTTTGCTTAGTACCGCTCACTCCAGGCAAAATTCGAGCCTTAGCAAGGCATGAGCTCACAGAGGAGTCAGAGGTAGACGCATTCGCAGATACGTATCGAGCAATGGCCACTCGTGCGGGGGGAAGCTTCATGTGGACACCTTTTGCGGTTGGGATTGCTCTTGAGCGCTGGAGAGGTTCACGGCAATTGGGAAATACATTGGGCGATCTTTTGGATGCAGCTCTCTTTGCACGCGCTAACCGCGATCTTGAAATATTATCTCCTGATCAGTCACCAGAACTGCCTAAGACAAGTGTGCTGGCCATAGCTTCGGCAATGGCCTTCGAGATGCTTATCGTTGATAGTAGCGTTGCAAGCAGTGCAGGCACTATTGGAGATCCTATCAAGCGTGCGATGTCCCGATGCTCAGATGTTTTCGGAATAGATGGACTAAGCAGCAGCCAATTAGTCGGTTTACTTCGAAAACATGATTTTGTACAGCAAACTCCTGATGAAAGCTTTCAATGGAACCATCAGCTTGTGGCTGGAGCTCTCGCTTCAAAGCATCTCGCGCCCCAATGGAAACAGCACTTAGGCACTCTCCAGCAACCGCTGGCGGATGATGCTTGGGTATTCGCGACTGGGCGCATACCCGAGTCGGAGCTAGACGAGTACTTGGGCCAGCTCTTTCAAGCCGATCTAATGCTTGGTGCAACGGCATCAGAAGAGCTTGCGCCTGCAAAAAGAGACCGGTGTTTACAACACATTTTTAAGGCTGTTGAACAGGGGCAGCATGAAGAACTTCAGGCTGCCGGCTTCTTTGCGTTAGCCAGGTTGGGAACAGAAAAAGCGATATCATTTCTCAAGGAGAAAGCAAAAGACAGGCGAAGTGAGGTCGGCTTTCTTGCTGCTCGAGCCTTAGCATATTCTGGGAATCGGCTTTTCCTGCTTGGATTGCTAAATGAAGTCGATCACTCTAGGCGGATGGGGTGGATGATGTCAGGCGGCAATATATCCATATGGGAAGCCGCTTCGCTTCCAGATCGTCTCGCGATTGCTCGGGAACGCCTGACATCAGTTACACCGGGCGAGCCAGTAAACGAATCACTTAGCCTAGCCAGTTTAGAAGCCTCTCAGGAAGACATTCAGCTCTTTGAAGCTCACCTGCATGCAGCCAACGACCTTACCGCGTGGGGCACGGCCCTCAGAGCGATAAGTAATGCAGATCGCGATCATGCCCAAAGTCTATTCGAGGAACAGCTTTCGCATACTACAAGTGGCGTCGGCAAGGCAGAGATCATGTGGGTAGGGCATAAATTAGAACTTTCGCTTGATGTTGATACGGTATTCGCACTTTTAATGGATCTGTTATCAGAGGAGGAAAGTAATGAGAACGCTGTGACCGCTAAGATGAAGCTTACTACTGACGTCCTTGGGGAATTACCTCTATCTGCGGATATTCGTCGCCAAATAGAGGACCAGCTTCTCACTGGTAAGGGCAAGAAAATGTCCACTCTTTGGCAGCTGGCTGCGCATGTGGATAGCCCCGTCGTAGCGCGAATCGCACTAGATAGCTTCAAAAAAGATCCTAGTAATGCCGGAATGGCTGCGAATTTTTTTATCGCCCAACATTCACTCCGTGAAGAGCATTACGACGCCCTTCAGGCTGCAATAAGTCTATATTTAAAAGACAAAGGATGCTGGTTTACGTTCAATAGTTGGCGAGTACTGGATCTTGAGGCCGAACTTGGATTCACAGTGGAGACGTCAAAGCTTTTACAACTGATGGCTCTCCGCCTTACTGAACTGCGTGAGCTGACTGAATTCGGAGAAATGCCAGAATTTGATGAATCAGAAGCTCACATAGCTCAAGAATTTACAATCGAACATGCGAAGTATCATCTTCAGCATTACGCTGGCTTCTTAGTTCCAGGAGTCATAGGGGCGAAAGGGGTTTTATCATCGTCTATATTGCTAAAATTCTTGCACTTCGATTTGGCTAGCCAAACACCGGGCAAGGAAATAGTGAATGCCTACCGTGAGATTGACCCAGCTCTACTCGACGACGAACTCGAATCGGTCAAAGACGAATGGGCACAGCGGGCCGCACTAGGAATGTTATGCGAATTTGGGCTGACTGATAGAAGACTCGAGCTACTGCGGACTCACTTGCGAAGGGCTTATTGTCATCCAGCAGGTCTGAGCAGCGTAAAGAAAGCTCTAGAGAAATGTTGGAATGCCAATACTTTTAAAATGGTCGTCGAAACTATATCTGACTTCGAGGATTGGCCTAGAGAATGGCAGCAACTCTTTTGGGATTTAGTTAATTTTGTTAGCGAGAGGATTAGTCACGAAGACAGGAGCTTTATTGAACATCATGCTGCTATTGCAAAGACGGCTTTCGCTCGAAGAGTCTTACATATATGGCATCAAGAAACCCTAGACTCTCGGGTGGGCTTATCTCGTCAAAAATCTTAGAGGGCTCAGGATACCCTATGAGCCTCCAACCCAATATTTGAGGGCTCCCTAACTATCCGCAGCAATGTGAATAAAGCGGCTTGGAACATTCATAAAAGAAAGCGCCTCAATCTGCCCCCAAGGCTGCAAAAATACCACACTATGATGCTGATTCCTCGATTCTTCAACAACGAAAACGTCACTATTCTCCTCCTCTAAATTGCCGAATTTTGCAACAGTCAGCGGTGTGATTTCACTGGGGAAAGCAAGAACATTTGTTGTGGGAAGACCGGAAAATTCTTTGATATTTCTGGGAATAACCCACCTTAACCGGATCATAATTTCCAGAATTTTCAGATCAGGACTGTCTTGAAAATACGCCTTCAAAGGGCCTGTTATGACATCCGCTAGACGGTACTCAAACGGTGACAGCGGCACCAGCTCTCCCATGGGAATATCAGGCTTTTTGGGCAAAAAATATTGACAGGTTTCGCCTCCATAGGACAACTTAATGTGGCGAGAAAATGGCTCCCAGTGCCAGTGGCCTACCTGGTCGTCCGAACGGTTGCCTTCAAGATTACTTGTACGCTGCATCAATCGTTTTCCTCCCGACATCCGCTTATTTTAACCCCAAAAAAGCGTTAAATTACCAGGCAAATTGGCGATTCCATCAAGGTCAATAGGGCTCGATACCAGCCTCCGGGATCAGGCCATTTGCACCCTTAAACGTATTATTTCCAGCGGGAAATAACAATCTGATCGTCCGATTAGTTGACCCTGAGCAGACGACGGAATCTTTCCAGATCAAGGCCTGCAGAGAGCGCTGATTTGCGCGTAAGGCCCCATTTTTCTGTCCCTGAAAGATTGCTTTTTGAAGAAAATTGGGCGCGCTAATCTGCTTCATCAGGCGCTGCGGAAGCACGCCTTCGCGCCGCCGGCTCCGCCGGCCACCCGAGCTGACGGAGGGGTGTAATTCGAGCGGTCGGGCCCCGGATTGAGGCCGCAGGCCGGTCGCAGCGCGACAATCAGGGCCGCTCGAATTGCACCCCGTGTCCAACCCGACGGGGGTCCCCGCGAGCGGGGCGTCGGGTGGAGTCCGAGGATGCCGCCGCCGCAGGCGGGCAGGAGCGTTAGCGACGATACGGCATTCGCAGGACCTGGAAATGCCGCAGCCCGCAGGGCCACCGGGCGGGCCCCGATAAGCAGCGCTAGCTGGTTATTGGGCCGGTGGCACTAGGGGCGAGCGGAGCGAGCGCTTTTCCAGCCCGTCAGGGCGGGTGGCCGTCGAAGACGGCGGCGCGAACTCACTTGTGGAAAAGCACAGCTTTTCCACAAGCAGTCTTGGCCTGTTCGGGGCCCCGCGACAGCGGGGTGGCGGGCAAAGACCTTCCAGAAATCAATGAGTTGGGGATCTCTTAGTCCGAATGCTCCCTTGCAGCATTACTGCGGAAGACGTGTGGGAGAGGCTCTAGAGTACCCGGACAAAATGGTCGGACGCAGTGGGGGGACATCTAGTCCACCGATATGTCGCCCCGAACGTCCGACAAAGCCAACGCCTTCTCCCGCATAGGCCAGCCAGATCTATTCTCGTGGCGTGTTCTCCCACTGTGATTGTGGAGTCCAATTAATAGGAGAGAAACCCCATGAAATTTAGCGACTACGATTACCATTCCGCACAAAAACGCTCCGCCGAAAAAATTGGCCAAACGCTACGCTGGCTGTACAAATGGGAAGTTTCAAGCCGACAAGTTTTATCCGAACTACTGGAGATAGAGAGATCAGCAACGTACCAAACGCTCTCTAAGGTTATGAGAATTATCTTTTTAGTACATATTATAAGTACTGAAAATGTCTTTTTTGTCTCTAAAATGCATGATATAAGGATTTCAGAAGGATTTTTCATTTGCGAATAAGGGCTCTTAAAACTGAATAACGATACTCAAGATCGGCACAATATCAATGAAAGCCCTGCGACCTTCAGGCTACCGCCTCGTTATGATGGGATATCAAAGTGGGCAATCAAAGCCGGCTTTCACCATGAGCTGGAGATCGCTTATTTTTGTCTTGGCAGGCCTGACGACGCTCGCGCAATACACAATTTTGCTAGCGAGTTCACCCGGCCGATCTCTGAGCCAATATTAGCAGAGTGGGCAGACAAGCCGATAGTATCTCGCCTCTGGGAATTTTCTGAAACACTGAACAATACTAGCGAGTATATCTCCAAAGCTGACTCGCCCATTTCGCATAGAGGTAAACCTGCAGAACGAACGAAGAAGGAGTTTAAACCTGTGGCTGCCAGGTATTACCTCCTCGCTATGATCGTGAACCCCCGGTCCCATAGTGATCAGGATAAAATCGCTGAGAGCCGCCAAAGGTTTCGGCTTTGGTTAATTCTTCAGGCAGCTATTCGCATTGCCGAGGAAGGCCGTATCTCCGATCGCAATATCAGCAAGGCGGCACGCCATATTACACTAGACAGGATTGATCCAAATTGGGGGAAGATTGATGAATTGCTCACCCACGCGCGGCATGAAAACCAGGGCTTTCCGAACACGTTTCAATGGTTCAATTATGCGATAGAAAAGGCCGCATCTGGGCTTGCCGCGCACGCCGGCGATTCTGACAAGCGATTCCTTAGCGCGATCTCTCCTATTGCCAGGGGCTATTGCAACCCATTACCACTTTCTGTGGACGTCGATCCCCCTGGCACCTATCCGCAGTTAGGTTCTATCAGGACTGAAAGCCGGCCGTTAGGCTTCCTGGACCCTGAGCTGCCGGTAATACAAAACCTTCCTAGTGTGGCAGGCAATGACGAGGATGAGCCTGACGACACGCTCGTTGAAGTTGACTCATCGGATACTGATGAGGAGCAAGCACTTACTTCCCGGTCTGTCTTTCTCTATTCCGCCGAAGAGTCTCAATATTTGCCCTGGAGTTGGGATAAGCTCTTGCCGCCGGAACTACTTCAATTTGATGCCTGGCTGGAAAATACAGTCAGCGCCAAGGAGCTAGTACCGTCCCTCGGCGCCGCGATCGCAAAAATAGGGACTCTTGTCGGGCGCTCGCTTTACCATGCTCAACGAATCGAGATCGATACGACTGTTGGTGACGACTGGCGAATTACGCCTGATTATTGTCATATTCAACGGCAATCGCCGCGTCGACATAGTGCTTGGCGTCCACAATCTCCGCAGGAACAAGCGGAGGTGCACCCATATTCGGAAATCATTCGCTTAGCGCTCCCGCACGACATTACATCCGCTTTGAGACGGATCACCAGAAAGCACCCGTCAAGCAAAACTACTTTAGGCAGTCTATGGAATGAAGTTAATCCTGCTATCAAAATTACTACATGGTTTGACGGGGTAGCGAAAGAGCAATTTCCAAGGGTGACCAGCGGGAAACTGGCCCAGGTCGCAGCGCAGCGAGTTTTTGATAATTCTGGCGACCATAATCTTGCTCGAATCGTGACTGCATTGCCGCAAAGTGGACTACCTGCGGCATGTGGTTATGCTAACTGGGATGTAAGCACCATTGCTAAAGGGCTCGATTTGCCCGTGGTCTCAGACAATGTTGACTTAACTACCCTGATGCTTGGCAGTTTGCTAGCCCCGATTGAATCAGTTTTATCTCAAGGTATTTCTGAAGCAAAACTCTTGTTAGCCGGTGATCAGGATCTCGTTAGCTTTCATAATCGGTATACTCAATATTGCTTGCTGGCGCTGTATGCGGGTACTGCTAGCAGGTACTTGAAATCACCTTTTGAACTACTCGAACACCTCAACCTAAAACATCTTTGTGCATACATTAATGATAAATCGGATGGTGCTCGTCACAATGGGCGGATAGTGCCACTTCCCGAAAAATTGGCCAAGCTGCTGGCAGCTTACATTGATTACCTTGCGCGACTTCAAAAATATCTAGAAGCCCTGCGCCCCGAATTGGCTGAGAAATTACTCGCTTTGCTGGAGCATAAGGATGGTGAGCTTCCGCTGTTTTTCTTCTTGGATGAGAAGCTTAGTTGGCACCAAACATCTGATGGCGACCTACTCGGCTTACCCATTGTGGGTTGGTCGCTTCCACCAAACTTATTTCGACACCGATATTCACAGAGGCTTTCTCGCGCAGGTATTCCCTGCGATGTTATCGACGGATGGATGGGGCACTCTGAACGAGGCGGTGCAGCTTATGGCGATTTTTCACCTAGGTGCTGGATCAACGATGCAGCACAGTACCGAGAGATTTATAACGCTACATATGATTCACTTGGATTTACTATTATAGAAGCACCAACCACACTCCCCAGCTACGTAGACTCCGATTTAAATGAAAGGAACTATGTTGAGCCAAGCATTTATGGCTTAAAAGAAAGAGCTCTACACCGACGCCAGAGGTATAGAAATGCTCGTAGAATTGCACAACAGGAAATTAAGCTATTTATTGGCGAACAAGAACTTGAGGATCTAAGTCCTACAGAGATCGAAAAGCTCGGGAATCGTATGTTGAAGCGAGAAAATGGACTGCCCCACCCTGACGCCGGTATTCGATTTCGAGTTCTTGAACAATTTCTGAAATCAAGAGACAGCAAACATACACGATCTATTAGAAAAAAAATCCTTAAGCGGGAAGAAGAGCGAAATCTAGTTGCAGGAAGCTTACCCACAGATTTGGATCGCTACGAGAAGGCAAAGCAGTGGGCAGAACATGCAACGAATACCCTTCAGAAAGGCACAGTAAATAAAACTACCGCGTTGATTGTCGGGACAATGCTGCTATGCATCGATAAAAGGCTAAGCTACCGCAGCATGTTACTGGATGTACTTAACGGACGTAATTTTCGACTAATCCAACACAAGAAAAAATATTATATTGAATACAGTGAAGAATGGGATATTAGTGATTTTAACGCGCCGGTCCAGCGACATGAAATTAGTTATAAAACTGCATCCCTCCTTCATTTTGGTCGTACAAATTCACGGTCAGCAGACCTAAGCGCTTGGCCAATTCCATCAGAGCTACATTCGCTAGCAACGTACATTTCGCCAGGCATAGAGAAAGATGGGATTTCCGTGAAGGAAATTTTGACGCGGCTTACCAAAATCATCGGGCAAGCTAACCTTATAGAACTCCCTGGGATGGTGGCAGGTGCGCTCAGTGAAAGGATGCCGCCGACTAGCCTTAACTGGCAAGATGTATTCAGACTTCAGGACGACGCATACATAACGCTACCGAATGTGGAGCCAAACTCGGACGTATTTCAAGACTTTAGGTTTAATCAGAGAGTTGCGATTGAGAGCGACGCGCAAGTTCTCCAAGACAATGCAAAGGAGCTATACAATGAAGTGACAAACATTCTTAGTAACTATGAGAAGAAAAAGGCAAAGGAAATCGCAAAAAACATCCAGAATTCTAGCCGAGTCTACAATGGAAAGGTGAGCACATCGATCTTAATGGCGGCCTACTGGATAAGCCACGTCATAGAAAAAGGAAAAGGCCGCGGTAAGCATCACCGGCCCTACGCAAAGAAAACCGTACAAAGTTATTTCAGTACTCTAAGGTTAGAGTTTCAGGGTATAGCCTATGCTTGTGACCTGCTCTCTATGGATTCCGATGCGATTACCGATCTTTATCATGACATGGTCGAGTCGCGTCGAGATAGGGAAAAGGAAGTCGGATATTTTGGCAAGCGCTTAAAGGCATTCCACCGTTGGGCAGTGAAATTTGGGGTAAAAAATCCAGAATGGTCTGAAATAGACACAGAGGATAACCACCGTACTGTAAGTCCCGGGTGTGTATCGGAGAAAGAATACTTAGCTTGCCAGGAATATATCTGTGCAGCTTATGGCAAAGATAGCCAACTCGCATTATTTCTGGGGCTTGTGCTTCTACTTACATTCCGGTTTGGGCTAAGAGGAAATGAAGCCTTGGGATTGCGCCGCCAGGATTGGTGCCAATGGCAGGGTTTTACATGGGTGCTGGTTAGAGATAATCGCATTCGCCAGCTGAAGCGAAACAGCAGTCGACGCGCTGTACCGCTGCTATTCGATCTGACGCCGCATGAAATAGAGCTTATCGAAAAAGTGCTGGCGAATTACGACAGTATTGCGGGAACGGAAAAGAATGCCACTATTCTTTGTGAGGTACGTGGCGGGCGCGTGGATCAATGGGCAGCATGTCGAGAAATTCAGGAAACGCTGACTGCCATCTTGCGAGCAATCACTGGAAGCAAGACCTTAACTCCCCACCATTGTCGCCACGCATTCTATAATCACATTGCCCCAATACTGCTTGGCTTTGAAACTGCCATAGGGAGTAATCTTTGCAAAAACATCAATACGAATACATTGCTTGGAATGGTGTTGGGGAGGCATCAAAGCAAATCAATTAGATCATCGATAGGCTTGGCAAGATTGATGGGGCACAGTGGCGCATCGTCTGGCCTTAAAAATTACAATCACCTCATGACCGATTGGGCCGACGCACTTACGCCCATCAGAACTGAACGAGCACTAGTTATCAATGGCATTGTTAATACGGCTGAATTTGATCGAATTCGCATAGAGACGCTTCCACCGGCACCGGATATTTCATATCAAAGGCCAACGCTATTATTGATATTTAAGTTACTGCGGCTCGTTGCTCAAGGGAGGTCCTACCAAAGTGCTGGAAAGTTAGTTGCGCTACATCCTGATTTTGTACATTCAATCCAAGCAAATTTTGATAAAGCCAACGAGATGATGCGCTTTAAAAAACGTGGGGAGAACGCGTGGTTTAAAGGAAAAGCAGCGCCAAATGCAATTCTTCATTACATCAGTGATTCCGCATGGATTCGTTTTATAGAGCTAGCTGAAAAATTTGAGACCTTTCCGGTATCAGGCTGCCCTGCCGTTGACGAGTTACCACTCTTGCTTGGAATGAACAGGCAATTGAAAATGAGCCATGACCGTCATTGTAAAATCGTAAAGCACACGTTTGATATACTCGGCGTACAAAGCAATCGCTATGATGTGTATGCCACTAAAGATGACCCGATAGTGACAAGTTTTCTTGTTGAGCAGGGATTTCAAGTAAAAACGATTGAAAGCGCCCTTGAGTCAGGAAAAAGTGTGCAGCTTGACGTATTCAAACGCTCTGTTGAAAAAAAGCGCGGAACTATTTCGGAATATGGAGCGATAATTCTTGCGCCCACTAGTGATGGGATTGTAAGAAACTCTTATGAATTGGCGGTGGGTTTTCTTGCAGTTTCGATTATGCTGGTCTGGGATTCCGGCGGTGGTAGCGAGATAGTGGCAGTCAGTTGAAGGCTACCATCGTCCAGCCCCTAACGAGATTATTAGCAATACGTATGAAATGGCGGTAGGTTTGTTGGCGATTTCGATGACGCTGATTTGAAGTGCTCAGACTTGCAACAAGATGGTGGCTGTCAATTGACGGCCACCATCTTGATTACTCGTAGAGCATTTATTCAGTCAAGAATTTCTATTTTTTTGAGGATAAAAGTTGGTTTGTCGGGCCGCTTCTCAAAAACTTTATCGGCGAAATAGCGTACTTTCTTGCTAAAATGCTTGGCTTCGATGATTTTTTTAAAAAGTGTCGTGTCTTGTATTACAAAGTCCTTGGATGCCTCCAAAATTTTAGCGGAATCGAGAATGGTCAGATATACGGTATTACGAAACTCGCGAAATCCATCGACTGTCGCTAGGCCGGAAACTTTTTCTGCGGGGGCAGGGTCAAATTCGTATTTGTCAAACTCACCTGAAAACCCAATGGGTGGCATGCTCGAATCCAAAGTTTCAATTCCGAACGGATGCGTGATTTTTATGTCGGACATGCGCTTACGAATTCCAACAATCTGATCTGTAAGAAATACGACCTCCGGGGGAAGGAGCCCTGTTGGCTCATCTCGGAAGAATAAGTCGGGTTGGATTTGCTGGACCCTCGAGCACACAAATTCGGTAACGCGAGAAAGTTTTTTTGTTAATTCTTCCGGTTTATCAGCCCCAGCCAAGCGCAAGGATGTTCGCTGATTTCTTTGTATTTTGGAGTCAACGGCAATCAAATTAAGAACGGTAATACCAACGTCCTTCTCTGAGTAAAATGTATTGAGATAATTTTTACACACACACTGTAATTCAATCGCAAATTTTTTGCGAACGCGACAGCCAATATCCTCCGTATCGTATGATATCCAAATTTTATCAACGTAAATAATCGAAGAGCTTTGGGGGAAAAGATTTGCAAAGCCGGCACCAACGTCTGTTAATTGGTGGTCTTTATTTTTTATCGATTTATAATCGCGAAATTCACCATATTCATATTCTGATTTTTTCATTTTAATGCCTCATTTAGTGCCCCGCGCGATTTTTATACTTGTATCTATTATTTCCGAGGCGGGAGGCGGGGCAAGAAAAGAAGCCTGCGAATGGCTTGAGAACGATAAGATCGTCAGCAAGAATTAAATGTATATTCGACTAATGGTATTACACCGGTCGAATTCCTTCGGGGAAAGATCACAATAACTTAGCCTCACTTTTTGCAAGCAGAACCCCACGCAGGAGCCCTCGGCCTTAAAGTTATTTCGAGCAGTACTCTCGACTAGATTTTCGAAAGAGTCTGATTTTCGATGTGCGAAGCGTAATCACGCAAACTTTGTGAATGCAGGAACAAGCTTCGCGATTATGAGCGGAAACCAATTATGGTTATTAACGCGTACTTCGCAGCCCGCGCAGAATAATAAGAAGCAGAATTGGTATACTTAAACAAAGTATATTTGGTGCTCGGACATGGTGTATCCGAAGTATGTTGTATATTTCTATACAGATACTTCGCACATATTAAGCTGATGCAGAAAGAATTAGACAGCTTAAAAGCTTAAAATAAGTAGTATGCTTAGCTTAGGCATAGAAGCCGTAAGCGTAGCTTCAGTCAAAAAACTGGTAGCTATCATGTATATGAGTTGCGTCTCTAAGTACGCATATTTCATGTGACTAAAACAGTCAATTAGCAGCTATTTATTTAACCAGTCTAGCGGGCTGGGTCGCCAAAAGCGAACCACCACAATAAATCATAAAACTTTATTTCTGTCAAGCGTGGGCCGCATCTTTTAGAGCATTGAGGCTGAAATTCTACGTTAATGTATGCTTGAAACAAAGTGCGCCAGACTTTCTTGACTGAAAGTAAGTTGCTTCTGCACGCGGAAGTTGAGCGCTACATTCTTTCCATGCCACGGCCAACGCGTATGGTGCCGGCGTCGCTCTAGCGTTAGTATTATAGCTACTATTTCTGCCCTGATTAGCTTCTCTGAAGTGATACTCTACATGCGGTTTGGTTGTGTATTGATTCGTGATTTCGAATACAGCGGGCCTATGAGGTTCGCTGGAGAGCATGTTTTCGCCGTGCTAGGATTTGGTTATGAGAAAATTAAAACTTGCAACTTAATTTCGTGTCGCTCAAATCGTGGGCTCATTGGCAATTAGGGGATATCGTGTTTCTCATGAATTACACGACCAGATGACTCGCATCATTAATGGTGAGGTTGCGGCGGATGAAGTGCGTCAGGAGATTTTTCTCTCCTGCCGTAAGTCTGACATTTCGCGAAATAGTTTGAAGGGGGCTTGTCTTGGATGTATTTTTGGTCATCGGCATAGTGATGGCGGCGATATCTATCCCGCTGATTTTCTATTGGAAAGCTGAAAGTATTGCAACGCTATTGAGAAAGTATGGGATTTGATGTTTTGGCGGCCGGGGTTATCGCTAATAATTTCCCTCTATATTTCGGAAGGATTGGAGTGCGGCATGACAGAAGAGGAGTTAATTAGTGTAGCGGAGTTTTGCGGGCTTGACTTGTTTAAAATCAGCCATACTCATATTATAAACTCGGCCTATCAGCTGATGAATGAAGACATAGCCGCTACTCAGATTTGGTTAACTACTCCCGTGTCTCTGTTTAATGAAGCCACTCCGGCATTGCACGTCAAAACCAAGGCGGGCGTAGATGATGTCTTGACCTTGATTGGCAGAATTGAGTACGGAATTTTTTCCTAATAATTTAGCCTACATTATTATATTTTCAATATACTATCCGCATTAACCTACCGATTTACCTCGCGGATAGCTGACGCAACGCAATGGCTTCTTCTTTGACTTCTTTAGAGTACAGTTTGTAACTGCGTTTCTGTCCCATGATGACACTCCAATAATTGACGGGTATTGTCGCTTATTAAAACGTCCGGTTTGACCTACATTTTTTCATGCCAAAGGCCAGCGCTTATGGTGCTGGGGTCGCTCTAGCGTTAGTATTGTAGTTACTATTTCTAATTGCAATCTGAGCGTTCTATGAGGGAGCATCTATGTTAGGAGCTATTTTATCAATCGCCTTGATTGTCGCTGCAATTTCAATCCCTCTAATCTTTATGTGGAAGGCAGAGTCAATTATTAAGCTAATTGACCGCTTTAAGAGTTGAGCTTTCGATACATACGAGATTGCCGCGACTGGCTTACTGCAGCGATGAAATAACTCGGCCAATTATGTCTCACCTACATGAGCTGTATGCTTGATTGTTGAGCCTAGATTAGTTTAGCCCCTATTTTGGTCTTGAAGATGCTGAGGCAAGAGCAGCAGAATGCTGGCCGCTATGTAGGAGAATTACAAATTGTAGCCAGCAAGAAAACATCAGCTACCAGATATCTAGTCTTTTCGATTAATAGGCCGACCTAGAAGCTAAAATATTTTAATCATATCTAAGCACCCCCTATTGAGGTGGAGTATTTTTAGCCTGCAACTTGGCTCATCAATTTTGATTGCAGGGGCAATTGAACTCTTGGTCCTACCATTATTTATTCCTCTATGTTTTTCATGACTCTATACTCTAATTATCTCTATGCATAGGGAATTTTAACCAATTATCGCAAAAAATTGCAGGGTGATCTGACCCATTTTAAGATGCAAAATATGCATTTTTTTCAATGAGTTACGTTTACTGTGGCCGGTTTCCGTTTCCTGCAGCTAGCGGGTCAACTTGAGCTGCAAATGTACAGCTAGGCCCCAATATCAGTGAAGTAGCGCCAAAATGCGCCCTGATTTGACGTCTATTTTTATTGAGTTACGTTGATATCGTCATAAACAAAAGGAGATGACGATGTTAGTAACTAGTTTGATTTGGCACATATACAGAAAGGGCATGAGTAGTGGCTTGGTTGAGATTGATCCTGGTTATATGCTCCTCGATCCCGGTGAGGCCGCTGGCTACTATTACTCAGGATGCTATTTTGACGTTTTCGATTTTGAAGTCGCTCCCTTATGGTTTATGGATCGAGCAATGTACATGGAGCCGATCCCGATTCATAAAACCAAGGATTTATATATAGCTCTGTGTAAGTGGGCGCCAAATTTTAGGTCTTTAGATTTGGATCAATTGTGGATATGGGAATGATGGCGTATAAGGGACTATCTATACGGAGGGGGGGATGAAGCTACTAGTGTTGAGCGACCTTCATCTTGAATTTGAGCCAATTTGTATCCCTGATACAAATGCTGACGTCATCATACTCGCGGGTGACATCAACCTCAAAACCCGTGGTATAGAGTGGGCAATAAAAACATTTCCCAATACGCCTGTCGTAGCGGTATTGGGAAATCACGAATACTACGGTGAGAAGTACCCAAGCCTTATGAAAAAGGCAAAGGAACTGGCCGCTGGAACACATGTTCATGTGCTAGAGAACGACAGCATTGAAATAGGTGGTGTTACATTCTTTGGCTGTACCTTGTGGACTGATCTGAAGTTATTCGGTGATGCCCGTTTGGCGGGCTACTTCTGCCAACAGGAAATGTCTGATTTCAAGAAGATCCGCGTTGAGCCAGGGTACTCCAAGCTTAATCCTGTGAGCATGACAGGGATCCACAATCGCTCCATGGATTGGCTTAGTAATGCGCTGTCGGAAAACGCGGGTAAGCAAAACATCGTAGTGACGCACCATGCGCCATCGTTAAAATCAATAGCGCCAGCGCTATCTGAAGAACTCACTAGCGCTGCCTATGCCTCGCATCTCGATGGCATGATCGAAAGCCATGATATTAGGCTTTGGGTGCACGGACATGTTCACAATAGTTGTGACTACCAAATTGGAGATACGCGCGTGGTGTGCAATCCGCGTGGGTATAGTCCTGATTGGTTGAATCCAGATTTTGAAGATAATTTCATCGTGGAGATATGAATAGGGTGATGGAAAAGTTAGCTAATTTTTCTACGAAGTGGCTGAGTTATCGAAGTTATTCTTTGTGCCAAATACCTCATCCCAATCCACATTTCTATCTGGGTCAGGCAGTTGGTCGCCTCTTACGAAGTCGTCCCCGACTTGATGTTGTTATGTCATATCGAAAAAATCGTCCCAGTGACGGCGTTTTACCGTTGGATCTGCATTAGGGTTATCGCTACTACCATCTATCTTAATGCGTGTTTTTTTTCGGTTGGTTTGGTCATGACGTCTCCGCTACTCTTTATGGTTGTCGGCTGAAAAATCAGACTCGTAGTAATTTTTCTGCTTGTGTCTAACAGCTGCTTTTTGCAGCGAATCAGAAACCGGAGGAGGGCTTTTTATGGCGGTGAGCATTTGTTCTGCACCGTTCATGGATAGTGTGATCTGCGTTGCCTGCTCGGTTACTGTGCGCGCCTTTGAAACAACAGCGTCTGCAGTAAATTGGGAAACACTGCAGCCTGATAATTCAGCTGCGGTCTGGATGAGTTGATGTAGGTCTTTGGTTACCCAAGCAACAAGTTGAATATCTTCCTTCTGCGTTTTCATATCATCTACCTGTCTGTATTCGCGAATGATACCGGATGGGATGTTATTGTTTCATAATATTTGAAGGATGACATATACGGGGTAATGGGTGCGCGTCAAATCAACTATATACTCTTTGAAAAGTCGTATTAGTGATGGCTCGTTGCATACCGAGAAACTCTTGCGTTAAATTATCCTGAGAGTGTTTGGCAAAAGATTTCGTCATTTGAAATATAAAATATTAGGTAATCCGCTAACTTGACGCTGCGCAAACCGTAAATCCCTACATGTATACTTACAGTCGGCTTGGTCACTCCTTATAATTTAGTTTGATTGTAGTGGTATAGTAAAAGATATTTTTCTATCGACGACTATTTCTTAGGTGATTCACAGCTAGTGCTATAGCTATGGCATCGTCTTGGGAATTGTGAGCTTGGAGTTCGCCGGATTCAAAATAGTGGACTACAATGTCTGCCAGCATTGATTCTTCATGAGGTCGTACAAGCGAGCGAACATCTCTAATTTCTATATTTTGTAAGCCAAGCGCTTTAGCCCATATGCGCTCCCAGTCAGGCTGATCACTGTAGATGATCTTATTATTCCCAATCACTTCCTGCACTTGCCGACAAACTTCGTCTGCAGGCTGCCCATATTGCTGCAAGTAAGACAAAGAAAGACCATGGATTTTCTCTGAGGCTGCAGACCAATCTGTCCACTCGGGCTTCGGGGCAATTTCCCAGTAGTAACTTCGTCCTCCGAGTACCAAGCCAACACTAATTGGGTAGCTCCAAAAGGCATTGAGGCTGGATGCTTCAAAGTCCAGGATTGGAGGCATGTTAGGGTATATTTTTGCGTCTACTTTCATTCTGTAATTATACAAGACTAAGGGGGTTTCGAGGGGCACTGGTCTAGATTTGCTCGTATCTCGGTAAAGGCAAATGGCATTGAACTCCAATCACCCCACCTTGTGGTCACATTTTGTGACTTCAAGATTTGGTATTCATTGGAATTTATAGAAATCATCCCAAAATTACATTTGGGTCTGGGTCAGGCTCTTGATAGCCTCTAATAAAATCTTCCCCTGAGATTATTTGCGACTGCTTAGCCGCAGCGCATTTACTTTGCGCACCCGTATGTATCATGGGAGCGCGGTACTAATGAAACCACTAATAGACTGATACGTGGATTTGCTTCCAATATTGAATCGACACATTATGAGCTTGGAGTTCGCCGGATTCTCAGAAATGGGCGCCTGTGTCTGCCACCGCTGACTTTTGAGGAGGGGCTGCAAGCGTTTGCTGGACGTACGTTTTCAATGGATCGAAGTTCTCAATAACAACCATCTATCTCCGAACCAGCGGTTCGTCGGCCATCAGGTCTCGTAACCCCTTGGTTGGCTTGGCTGGAGACATTAGTGCATCGAGTAATGCGCCATGCGTTTCACTTTTCAAGTTGAGTCGGCTGTATTGCTCCATCACCTCACGGGCTCGCGCTTCTGCACTGGCGAGTACAAAACTGGTAAGATCTTTTCCAGATATTTGAGCAGCCTTTTGCAGGTACGCTTTTACAGAGCTTGAAGTTTTGAGCTCGATGCGGGCATCTTTCAGTGCGGCAGACTTCATAATTGACCAAATTCATTAGATACGGATGATGTAAGTATAATATCATTCCGGAATCCGGGAGCGCAAAATAGGAATGTTGGCTGTACGCCATGTCTGCGCATTTAGGCGCTCCGCTCTGGTGACGTTCGGTAATAGCTGGGCATTGGCCTCCAAAAAGAAAATGACCCTCCGAAAAGTGAATCTATTTATTCTATCGTTTCTGAATTTAAGAGAATTCTAGCCTGTTATTGCTAAACATTGTTGGCGCGGACATGACGTGCCAGGCCAAATGAAAGCTCTTAAACGGTGAGGTGTGTAATGACTGAGAAAAAGCCATTGTGTACGTAGATATGGATCATGTGCTCTGTGACTACGCTGCCGGCTTTGTGAGCCATAAAGCTAAGTATCCGGCACTTGCTTTTCCACAAAGTAAACCAGGTCTTTATGAAAGCCTTGATCCTATCCCTGACGCAATTGAATCATATACATGGTTGCATGAGCACCCAAAGCTGGATGTGTATATCTTATCAGCGCCCTCGATAAAGAATCCTCATAGCTATGCTGAAAAGCGAATCTGGGTGGAAAAATACTTAGGCATGACTGTCGTTGAGGACTTAATTATCAGTCCACATAAGCATCTCAATAAAGGCGATTATTTAATCGACGACATGCCGTCGGGGAAAGGACAAAACAATTTTGGAGGTCAGTTGATACTATTTGGATCTGAGGAGTTTCCTAATTGGACAAGTGTGGCTAGATATTTTAAATCCAAAATTGAAAGTTGAACATAAAGCAGTTCCTGTTACAGCGGTTAATGCGCTTTTTTAAAAGCCCCTGACTATAAATACTTATTTATAGTCAGGGACTACAAAACCCCCTTCATCTCATTCATTACAAGGACTATAAGGGTCGCAAAAATACACTTTGATGACCACTTAACCTCTACTTTGAGCATCAGCTAAAAATGGGAGGATTACCGGGCTGTATGCCCGTTCATATCGATTCCGCATGAATAAGTCTTGAGCTAGGCAATTCGGCTCTCAATCCCCTTCAGTATTTTTGTCGATCTATCCCATTTTCACGCTAGTTGGCCGCCTTCTACCTGAGGGGTAGCAAAAACTACCCCGTGGGGTAGTCAAAAATATTGGTGATGTTGCGATAGTAATCTTCACTAACCTCAAGAAACAAAGAGGATCGCGATAGTGCTAAAACTAAGCGGTCACCGATGGAGCTTGGTGAAATAAAAAATATAAAGCTAATTGCACAATTTCTTCTTCAGATTTTGGCGAAGCTTCGGCAATAGATAATAGAAAAAATGTCATGCCGGTTACGCAGAATAATTGGGAAATGTAGATGAATACAATCAGAGCTCGTATTGCAATCGCGGTATTGCGTCACCGTGGTATCGCATGGTTTATATTCGCAGTTTTAACGGGTTTTTTTGCGGTGGGGTTGCAAAACCTAACATTGGAAACCATTTTCTCCGATCTGTTGCCTAAAGATGATCCGTTTATTCAAGTGTTCAATGATCATCCAAATTTTGGTAATCCGTTGACCTACACCATTATGGTGAAAAACAAGAATGGCGATATCTATAATCCGGATACGCTTAAAAAAGTCTGGGATCTCACTCGAGATATCGATCTTACTCCTGGTGTAGATCATGATCAAATTATGTCTATTGCCTCGTCAAAGGCTCGGTATGCCCAGGCAACTCCTTTTGGTATTGATGCTCAGCCACTTATGGGTGATTCGGTGCCTACAACGCCGGAAGGAGTGGCGGAATTTAAGGAGAATGTTCAAAAAGCACCCAATGCAAAGGCCTTTCTAATATCCGCAGACGAGACAGCTACCCTGGTTTCGGCAACCTTTATTGAACGGCGGTTGGATTATGGTGTTGCCTTTGAGTATGTGCAGAAGATTGCTGATCAAGCTCGGGATGATCAGCATGAAATATATGTCGCTGGTCAGCCGGCGTTAACAGGTTGGGTGTACGAATATCAGCATCAGATGCTCGGCATTTTTGCTGTTACTCTAAGCGCGTTGGTGGTAGCGCTTATTCTCTATACCCAGAATGTGGCAGGTGTAGTGACGCCCATTTTCGCGAGTATTGTTGCTGCTATTTGGGGGTTTGGGTTTGCAGGCTGGATGAATCTCTCCATTGAGCCGCTATTGATGATTGTCCCCTTGTTGTTGATAGCGCGATCTTTTAGTCACTGCGTGCAGTTTACCGAGCGCTACTACGAAATCTACGAGCAAGTTGGCGACAAGGTTCGGGCGGCGGAGATTACCACCAGTGTAATGATGGCGCCCTCGGTGCTTGGTGTTATTACAGACGCGGCGGGGATACTTCTGATCTCGGTTGCGCCCATACCAGCAATGGAAAGATTTTCATATTTCTGCGGCTTTTGGGCAATGATGCTTGTGCCAACAGGGGTCTTACTCGCACCTCTACTTTTGTCGGTGCTGCCAGAACCCAAAAATATCGACAAGATTATTTCTGATCATTCGGGCGGCGTTCACGGCAAGATCAAGGCTGTGCTCGCGGCAATATCAACCTTGTCTCAAGGGCGAAGGGCTAAATATACAGCCGCTATTTTCTGTGTGGTCGGCGTCTTTTCCTTTTATCACGCGATGAATATACAAATTGGTAATCCTGTAGAAGGGAGTAGCCTTCTTTGGGAGGATTCCGAATTTAATACTTCCGTTTCAGAAATAAACAGCCATTTTCCTGGTGTTAACACCTTAGAAATTATTCTTGAAGCCAAGAATGATGACACGGGTGATCGCGTAGCCAAGCAGGCTGAAACGGTGGCGGTAATGTTGCAGTTACAGCAGTTTATGGAGTCCGTCGATAATCCACCTCGCGCCACCTTGTCTTTCGCGGACTATTTGATGGATGCGAATCGCCTGATTTCCGGTGGTCATCCGAAGTGGTTGCCGCTGGATAATAATAATGCTGCGGTAAATGCGTCTGCATCTGCTGTGTTGATGGGCTCGAGTCCAAAAGCGTTTTCGAATGTTGTCGATTTCGAATTGCAAAATTCAACTGTGTCATTTTGGTATCCAGACAACAAGCAGGACACGGTTGATCATGCCTTGGCGATGGCGCGAGCTGCTGTTGAGGAAGTTGGGGTAGATCATGATGCCTTCTTAGTGCGCTTGGGCAGCGGCACAATCGCTATTCAGCAAGCAATAAATCATGTTGTAGAGCGCTATCACTGGTTGGTTATGGGCTTGCTTAATCTGGTTATTCTATTGGTTTCAAGTTATGCCTATCGCTCATTTGTAGCAGGGCTGATTTTGCTACTGCCGGTGAACCTTTCAAACATGATTCTTACCACTTGTATGTCATTTATGGGTATCGGTCTAGATATCAACTCTTTGATGGTTGCGGCAATCGGTGTTGGTGTGGGTATCGACTACGGCATTTATCTGTTGAGTCGAATCTGCGAGGAGTACCACGAGAGAGAGGAATATGGGAGTGCCATCACTGCAGCATTGACGACAACAGGCAAGGCAATTTTGTTTACAGCTAGCATCATGCTGATTGGAATCCTACCTTGGTATTTTATGTCTGGATTAAAGTTTCTTGCCGACATGGGGCTGCTATTAGTGCTCGTTATGTTAATCAACATGGTCATTGCGTTGGTGGTGTTGCCATTGTTGGTTTGGATGATCAAGCCCAAGTTCGTGTCTAGTAAAGATATTCTCGTGTTGGGTGAAGGTATTGATATAAGCAAATTGATTGCTGATCAAAACCTTCACGAGAAGAAAGCAGTTCCCTCTAGCCGACCATCTGCTCCGGCTGTAGTAGAGAGTTAAACGTAATCATTAGATTTTTTCGATAGAGCAGTACTTATTAAGGGGTAAACCCTGGAGGTTAAAATGCATATAAAAAAATATGACCACAATTTTAGTCGTCGCAAGTTTTTAGAGAACACTGCAAAAGGCGTCGCTGCTGGGGGAGTTCTGTCCTCTCTTTGGCCGCTCATTGCTAATGCGGGTGATACTAGTAAAGCGTATCCTGATGAGCTGGTTTCAATCGAAATGCAAACCAAGGGCAAGATCAAGCCTGGTGATGTTATAACGGCTAATAATATAGAGCACGTCGCACATTTACTTGATCCCATAGCGGTTATGCAAGTGAAAGAGATGGGGCGTCGCATTCATATTGTCGAGCCAGTAAAAGATGTTAGCTATCTGTTTCCAGCAGAGTACTTAGAGGCGACATTACAGAATTCAGGTAAGGCCGTCATTGGTAGTGATGGCAATGTCTACACCAAAGATGGTAAGCCGTGGATAGGTGGTATGCCGTTTCCAACACCTAAAAATGGTATTGAGGCCGCATACAACTTAACTCTTAGCTGGGGGCGTCACGATTATTCCCAGTATGCTATGAAAGATTGGGATATCGACCCCAACGGTGATTTGTCGTATCAGTACGACTTCCTTTGGAGTGAGTTGAATACGACTGCCCGTGGTGATGGTACGGTGTGGCGTGGTAAAGAAGATATTCTACGGTATCAGTCGGTAATATTTACTGCGCCCAATGACGCAGCTGGTACATCGTTCTTAAGTACTTGGCACTACGATCAGAAAAAATTCCCAGAACTTCATGGTTATATCCCGGCTTTCCGCCGTGTAAGACAGTTCCCAACTAATCAGCGTTTTGAGCCTTTAGTACCAGGTATTACATTCTTCTTGTCTGATGCATGGGGTTCAGGCGATCCATTATTAACGTGGGGCAATTACAAAATCATTGAGCGTAAACCTATGCTCGCGGCAATTGGTCCACGTAATTTTCATGGTGGATACCATGATAACTGGGAAAAGCCGGTTCACGGTGGGCCTAAAGGTAATACCTTCTGGGATACCTATATGGAGCTAGTTCCGGAATGTATTGTGTTGGAGGCGGAGCCAACTGGTTATGCGCGGGCGCCGGTTAGTAAAAAGCGTGTATGGCTCGATGCTCGTAACCAAATGTATATAGCATATGTGACCTACGATCGTCGCGGCGAGATATGGAAGTCTTTCGAGCCTCACTACGCTCAACTGTCTAACGATAAGCATACAGTTAAGGATGGCAATCATACTGCATGGACGTGGTCGAGTATTCACAGCCATGACGTTCAGTCTAATCGTATGAGTCGGATACTCAATGCTAGGTCGATCAACGGTGGTTATGAGACTCGCTTCGATGAAGATTACACCGATGTTTACAATAAATTTTTGACAGTGCAAGCGATGCAGCGACTGGGGGCAACCTAATGAAAGTGTACAAGGCCATGATGTTTATGTCCTTGTTGCTTGCAACGGCAAATGCCGTTGCAAGTGATACGGGCATGACTCACCAGGGCAAGGCACATGACGCTTTCTTTGGTGTTAGCGCCTCCAAACAAGGACTTATTGCGGTGGGTTCCGGTGGGCGGTTTAGTCGTAGTGAGGACGGTAACGAGTGGCTACATAGCAATATTTCATCACCTGATATTGCCTTACTCGCAGTGTCTGAGCGCGGCAATACCAGGCTTGCTGTTGGGCAGGGTGGCACAATTATGCGATTTGCTGGTGAGGTGTGGAGTCAATCGGAATCGCCAACATCAGAGCGATTATTAGGTGTAGCTCAGGGAGGCGATGGTCTTGCGATAGCTGTTGGCGGATTCGGCACGGTGTTGCGCTCTAAAGATGATGGCTCTACGTGGGAGAAGCTTAGCATTGACTGGCAAGAGGTGATTCAGCAGGGCTATGAGCCTCATGTTTATAACTGCCTTATTGACGCCCAGGGTGGAATTATCATTGTCGGTGAGTTTGGAATGATTGCTCGCTCTGATGATGGTGGAGATAGCTGGCAAACGCTACACCTTGGCGAGGAATCGATATTTGGCATCGCTATGAACGCGTCTGGAGTTGGGTTCGCCGTTGGTCAAAGTGGGGCTGTCATTGTAAGTCATGATGGCGGCAAAGCGTGGCGTAAATTGGAGTTAGGGACTGAGGCTATCTTGCTAGATGTCGCTGTGCGCGACAATGGTGACGCCGTTATATCCGGGATTCGTGAAGCGCTTGCAGTAACAGCAAAAGACCGTCGAATTACAAGGTTGAAGGCGCCGGAATTCCTGGAGGATTGGTACGTGGATGTTGCTATTCACAACAGTGATTTTTATTTAGTAGGCCAGCGGGCCCAAGTTGTCAAAGTTAATTTTTGATTTCTTTTTGTGCGAGGATAATAAACATGAAAATGATAAATAAAAATAATATCTTAGCTATTTCAGCCATAGGATATATCGGAGTATGCAACCCCGCGTGGGGGGATGGATTTTCGGATATCGATATGAGCTTTAGTGGCATGATTCGATTGGAGACAGCTATAAGGACGGTAGATGAAGAGAACCCGAATAATCAGCGCGGGAATTTGTTTAATGGCAAAGAAGTTGAAAGAAACGGCGGCTTACCCGTGTTGGGTTTACAGTTACCGGCCTTGCTTTCTGACACCACCACGCGTAATGGCGTTCCTGCAGACAACGATTTCAATCAGGTACAGATTCGCACTGAAAATACGCTACAGCTTCGCTTTACTGACAAATTCTCGGCTACAGTGAAAGTGCGCGGTATATTTGATGCTGCGGAATACGATGAATTTGATCCGAGCTCCGTTAATAGTATGCGTGGCGGACACCTATATTCCGGCGCGCCAAATTACTTTGAGCACGATGATTTTGATGACGGTGGTTCATTTCATCCGCTAGAAGTTGCCGGTGACAACTACATGCTGGATTTCCCCTCGTTGTATTTAGATTATCAAGATGGTCCCTTGCTTGTTCGGACTGGTAATCAGCAGGTTGCATGGGGGCAAGCTTTGTTCTTTAGAGTTATGGATGTAGCTAATGGTTTGGATCTGCGTCGCCACCTTATATTAGACTTTGCTTCCGAGGAATATGCAGATGAACGGATATCTGCACCTGGGATAAGAGCGTCTTACCAGTTTGAATCAGGTTGGGAGCTGGATACGTTTGTGCAGATGTTTATACCAACCATCCTTCCTAACGCAGAAACGCCGTATAACCTTATTCCATCACAATTCACCGTGCATGAGCGGTATGAAAATTTTGATGAGGAGCTTAATTCTGGTTTTCGCTTAAAAGGTAATTTCGGCGATTTCGGTGTGCAGTTAATGTATACAAGTCGCTATAACCCTGATGGGGTTTTCCGCTGGACCAAGTCAAATGTAAATCGCGATATACCCACTATCCCTGGTTCTGGGGCGATTCTCGCAGAAACTCCTTTAGAGCGTGATCCTACAGGTGTATGGAGTGCCGAAGAATGGTTTACCTACGCAGGCCGAGTGCGACTGGATGGCATTGAAGCGCTGAACTCTCAGATTGCGGATTTTCCAGCTGAATCGCTGTTAGGGGCTACACCTGCTGCAAATTACCAGCAGGCGAGTAATGAGTTGGACTTCTTCTTTCAAGTGGCGGGCCCGTTGAGAGGGCACTTAGAGCGAACTTTTCATCGTGAAGATGTCTTTGGTGCCGGGTTTAGTTATGTGTTTTCTGGCGACCCAGGCAGCTGGACAGATCAGTTGATTATGAATTTTGAGGTGTCGTATACACCGGATAAAACCTTCACTTCACCGAGCTTGGGTAAGGATTTTCTGGTTGAAGATGAATACACTTCCGCCCTTGTCTTGGAAAAATATCAACGCTTTAGTTCGAGTTTTCCGGCGACCTACTTGGTGTTTCAGTGGATGCATCGCTCAGAAACTGATTTGTTTGGGCGTCACCTGAGCGGTATGGGGGGAACGGTAAATAATGCGCCCACCGGCGTGGACGGCGGCTGGAACGGTCTGGTTTTAGCGGCGCAGCAACCCTTCCCTGGACTGGTTTGGCGTGTAGACGCAGCAATATTGTATGACACTCGAGGCGGCCTACTCTTCCAACCTGCTGTGAAGTGGAAGCCTAGTGGTAACTGGAACGTCGAGTTCTACTACAACTATCTGGATGGCTCATTAGGTGGAGATGAAAATACCAATATTATCGAATCCCTTGAATTCGCGGAAGAGCTAGGGATTCGCGTGGCATACCAGTATTAACTTACCAAAACCCTACCTTTAGGTCTGTTGGGACTTGCCGGCGACTTAGTCGCCGGCCTTTTTAAGGTGTTTTTATGAGTTTTACTATTCGTCGTTTCGATAAAAATTTTGCAAGACGTGAGTTTTTAAAACTTGGAGCCGGTTTTGTTGGTGCGGGAGTATTGTCACCACTGTGGGCTGCTATGGAAAAACATGGTGAGTTCTATTCTGCTTATCCCGATGAGCTTCTATCTATCGACTCTTACACGAAAGGAAAATTAAAGGCGGGTGACTATATTGATGCTGGTAATGTCGATTTAGTAAAGGAGCTGTTGGAACCGGTTAAGTATCACCAAGTCAAAAATATGGGTCGCCGATTTAAATTGCGGGAAACGACTCAGGATGTAATGAAATTAAGTCCGTATGAATATATGGAAGCCAGTTTTCGTCATCGTGGTAAGGCTAAGTTTGATGATAATGGCAATGTGGTCACTGTTGATGGAATGCCGTGGATTGGTGGATTGCCATTCCCTGGTGCGACGAGAGGCGTAGAATTTTTTGCCGGTTTGACTATGAGTTGGGGACGGCATGATGCTTCTTTTTATCCCATTCGCGAATATGATCTCAATTTAGAGGGCAAGGTTGCCTATCAATATGAGCTTGGTTGGGCGGAATATGCCCCCGTCGGTCGGGTTGTCATGCCTGATGTGTATTGGAAGGGACACGAGGACAAGCTGCGTTATCAGAGTGTATTCTTCACAGAGCCCAATAGCGTTCGCGGCACCTCTTTCCTGAATGTCTGGCATTACGATCAACGTAAATTCCCTGAGCTTTTTGGTTATATACCCGATTTTAAACGTATTCGTCGTTATCCTACAGATCAGCGTTTTGAACCACTTGTACCAGGTTCAAGTCTTTATCTCTCAGATGCGTGGGGCGCTGGCGACCCGCTTCATACCTGGGGGAACTATAAAATAGCCTGGCGTGGACCGCTATTAGGTGCAGTTAGCGGAGCGTGGACCGGTTCAGAGAATAATTGGCAGCACGACGTTCATGGCGGTCCAGAGGGAAAAACTTTTTGGGACACCGAGCTGGAGTTGGTGCCAGAAGCGATAGCAGTTGACGCTGAGCCTACAGGCTTTCCTCGTGCACCGGTAGCTAAAAAGAGGGTTTGGTTTGACGCTCGTACTCAGTTGCCACTAGGTATGGTCACCTATGATCGGCGCGGAGAGCTATTCAGATCTTTCGATGGTGCCTATGGACTGTATGAAAATGAACATGAACGTGTCATGGACGGCAAGCATAGCTACTGGTCATGGGGGCATGCCCACGCATTTGATGTCCAGACAGGGAAGATGACGAGAATTGAACAGCTCGCAAGCATCGGTAATGGCCATAAGATGCAAGTTAATTCTCAGGATATTTATAAGCGTTATTTAACCAATACGGCACTGCGAGTCTTGGGGAATTAGTGAAATATTCTCGGGGCATGGGGATGTTTCGAAATTGGATAATTCTAGAATCCGCAGGCGATTGGTATTAAGGAAATCCGTTGTGACGGTGTGAAGAAGTCGCGATCTAATTTGATTTAGCGGCGGAATATTAAGTTAACTCAAACGATAAAGGTGAAAAATATGAAAAATAATATTCGCAATATTCTTTCTGGATTCGTATTAAGCAGTTTGGCGATGATGTCGTCAGCACAAGCGCAAATACCAGTTATCAGTGGTTTGTTGTCTGCCGGCCCTAGTTTATCCATTCTAGACAGTTTGCCAGTCTTAGGTGGGGGTGGTGATGTGTTAGGCGCTCATGGTTTAAACGGAATTCCGGTAGTTGGTGCAGTGCTTAGTGGCGCCGCATTACAAGGGCTTCAGCCAGTACTGCAAACATTACTTAGCCCTGAGTATCTAACTGACCCTGCGAAGGTATTGATGCTGCTAGATCCTGCAACCCTAGATTCAGGTAGCACCCTTGTGTTCGCCGTTGTGGGTGGGGTTACGACAAAACTACCTTTGCCTGAATTGCCAGGCTTGTAAGGGGTGCCTCAACGGAGTCGTTGGGCTTCTAGCGATGATATTCTGAAAATTTATAACATTGCTATGGCGAGGTATAAATCGATTTATCAGTGACCCAGCGTTGACCCAAGTTTCCTTGGGTCTTTTTTATTGGGGGGGCTATTTTGTTAAATGGAGAAGTATAAAATACTTTTCTGAAAGGAGAGTGCTTATGGAATTTACTAGCAAGCGTGCTGTTTTGGTAAACCCAAGCAACCCGATTGAAATATGGGATGAGATAATTGCAAGCCCTGGGCCTGGCGAGGTTTTAGTTCGTACGGAGATGTCCGGCGTGTGTGGAACCGATGTTCATTTGGCAAGAGGTGAGATCGAATTGCCTGGGCCTATCGTATTGGGGCATGAAGGAGTGGGGCGAATCGAGCATCTTGGCGAGGGGGCCACTACGGATTATGCGGGTACACCAGTAGTGCCTGGAGACCGGGTTTATTGGGTGCCCCTTAGCCCATGTGGTCGTTGTCATGCGTGTACGGTTGAAGAGGAGCCTACTTACTGTAGTGATATCTTAGGCCAGCTGTTCCGCGAGGGTATGAAGAGCCCGGTATGTACCTATACTGAGTTGGCGTTATTGCCCGTCGGTATGGCCTTTTACCGTATACCTGACGATACACCGTCGGAGGCAGTTATCGCGTTTGGGTGTGCAATGCCCACTATGCTGAAGGGGCTTGAGCGCTTAGGTGGCATTGCGATAAACGACTCCGTTATTATCCAGGGCGCGGGGCCAGTTGGGTTGGCGGCAACTCTGTTGGCTGGGGTGTGTGGCGCTAAGCAGGTGATCGTTATTGGGGGGCCAAGACATCGATTGGAGATGGCTTTAAAGCTGGGGGCCACTAATACTATTAGTATCGAAGATATACCAGATCCTGCTGATCGTATTCAGCTGATAGGTAAGCTAACCCAGGGCCGCGGGGCTGATATCGTGATTGAAGGTGCGGGCTATGTATCGGCTTTTGCGGAAGGTATAAAGATGCTGGCAAAAGGTGGACGTTATCTTATTGCCGGTTTGTGGTCGACGCCTGGAGAGGTGTCGATTGAGCCTAGATATCTGAATAATATGAACCTGCGTATTATTGGTACGGCTCTGTACGAGGGGCGCCACATTCATGGCGCGATACGAGTGGCGCAAACGTACCATAATTCGCTACCCATGACTGAGGTTATTACCCATCGATTTTCCCTCGCTGAATCCCAGCAGGCTTTGGAGACCGTTGGTAGCCATGAATCCATAAAGGCAATTATTTTGCCTGGAGTCTAATTGGTTTTTCGAATGCCGGATAACAATAGAAATCGCTTGACCGATACAGGAGGGTGTCGCCTACAAAAAATTTCTACGGCCTGAATAGCAATTGAGGATTTGGTGGTAGAATTTTTGATTTGACTTATCTTCTTGAAAAAGAGAGAGTTGCATGATTGATTAAGGTGTCGAATCTTAAGTAAAAAAGGTAACTCTCTTGCTCTATACTAGCAATCCAATCATTAAACACAGCGCTTATACCACACGAAAAAAACCTTTCGCTCCTAATACAGGGGTTTGATTTTATTTCGGCCACGATTACAAAATACAAATAGCACCTCTATCATCGGCGAGAGCGCCAGCTCAGTTTCAACCAGCGCGGCCAAGCCGTTGATGGACTTGCGCATATCCACCGGAGCCATGTACAAATAGACCTCAACATGGGAGGTCGGCCGCAGCATCAGTTCGACTCCCGCAGAATATGTAGTACCACGGGCAACACGACAGGCAAATCGCCGGCGGATAATTCCAGCCGAACGCCCAGCGGCAAATTCATTATCATACGAGATGAGGTCGGCATACCGCCCAGCTTCATTAATTTTGCTGACGGCGCTTTTGCGGGGCTCAGCCGATTACGCCAATAAGCAAAGTTGTGAAACTTGATCTCATGCTGCTTGCAATACGCGGCTTGGGATAGACCGCTACCTTGCCAGGCGGTGACGTGGTCTGTAAGCGCTCAATAAACCCCATCTAATAATTTCGTCGCGGTAGATTTACTCTTCAGTTTTAAGCTGAGGAGTCGTCCATGAACACAATCAACAAAACACAATTCTGGCAAGACCACGTCTCTGCTTG
>Ga0207891_1000263_pt1 | contig 40623 bp, 40 predicted proteins | sample LinPmetageLP50_FD_184061 | JGI IMG/M metagenome (GOLD analysis project Ga0207891, IMG submission 184061) | Marine viral communities from the Pacific Ocean - LP-50 (SPAdes) | ecosystem: Environmental > Aquatic > Marine > Oceanic | place: Pacific Ocean | collected 2011-08-27 | reverse complement strand
GTTATCTTTTTAGTAACGACAACATAGTTCACATGGGTGATATTTATTTTAATTTTGGTAGCTTACCGTTTGTTGATGTAGATAGTGGCGGCAGTGTTGATGGAGTATTAGCTGCGGTTGACGATGTTATTAACCAAATTGACGATAATACACAAGTTATTCCGGGGCATGGTCCAGTAAGTGACCGTTCAGGGCTGATAACGTATCGTAAGCTGGTGCAAAAAGCTAAAGATGTTATGCTTAAGGCAATGCAAAACGATGCAAGTTTGCAGCAAGTACTTGACGCCGACCCACTATCAGAGCTGGGTCTTAAATATGCAAAATGGCTACCAAAAGAGCGAGTAACCACATTGTTTTATCGTAGCTTAAAGTAACTTGCAAAGTGAGTTAGCACGCATAATATAGTTTATTAAGCTGAGCATTTGTTCAGCTTTTTTATTCCCATGCCCCAAGGAGTTGTGTATGTCGGCAGAAAAAACCCACCTAGAAATTTGTAACTTGACCAAAGAGCAGTACCCACAAATAAAAACGCTAATGGATCAAGCTTACCCAGACTTAGGTGGCGCATGGCCAAGCCATACCATTTTTAGATTAATCGATCAGTTTCCAGAAGGGCAAATAGGCATAGTAGATGACGGCGTGCTGGTGGGTTTAGCACTAAGCGTGCAAGTAGACTACGCCCGCTTTTCAAATCCGCACACCTACGAAGACATTGCTGACGGCCATGACCGTGTATTTAGCGATACCGATGGCGATGCGCTATACGGTTTAGATGTTGCTATTAGCGAAACTCACCGAGGTATGCGTTTAGGGCGTCGCCTTTATGATGCCCGTAAAGAATTGTGCCGCCAATATAACTTACGCGCTATTTTAGCCGGAGGCCGTATTCCGCGTTATTACAATCACAGCAGTGAAATGACGCCAATGGAATACATTGAAAAGGTTGACCAAAAAGAGCTTTATGACCCAATTTTAAGTTTTCAGCTTTCTAATGACTTTCAGGTAAAGCGATTACTAAAAAAGTACCTACCAGAAGATCAAGAGTCTGTAGGTTATGCCACCTTACTTGAGTGGAATAACATAATGTACGAGCCAACCGACACCGTGCTCGAATCGACTAAATCGATAGTACGAGTAGGGGCAGTGCAGTGGCAAATGCGTTGTGTTGAGTCGGTTGAAGAAATGCTCAAGCAGGTAGAGTACTTTGTAGATACGGTATCTGACTACAAAAGTGACTTTATTTTATTTCCTGAATTTTTTAACGCGCCGCTGATGGGATTAACCGAGCAAAGCAATCAAACTGAAGCAATCCGCTATTTAGCCGAATACACCGAAACGTTTAAAAACGCCATGTCGCGTATGGCAATAGAATATAACGCCAATATTATTACTGGCTCTATGCCACTTGCCGAAGACGACAAAATTTATAACGTAAGTTATTTATGCCACCGTAGCGGCAAAATAGACGAGCAGCGTAAAATACACATAACCCCACATGAGCAAAACGATTGGGTTATTCAAGGCGGCGACAAAATTGCCGTGTTTGATACCGATGCTGGGCGCGTAGGTATTCAAATTTGTTACGATGTAGAGTTCCCAGAGCTTTCACGCATATTAGCTAAGCAAGGGCTTGATATACTGTTTGTGCCGTTTTGGACCGACACTAAAAATAGTTATTTACGGGTTCGCCATTGTGCACAAGCGCGGGCAATCGAAAACGAATGTTATGTGGTTATTGCAGGTTCAGTAGGTAACTTACCACAAGTAGAAAGCCTAGACGTACAGTACTCGCAATCGGCAGTACTGACGCCATCTGACTTTTCGTTCCCGCACGATGCAACACTTAACGAAGCAACACCTAATACCGAAATGTTATTATTTAGCGACCTTGATATGGATAAGCTAAAAATTCTTCATAGCGAAGGGACTGTGCGTAATTTAAAAGATCGCCGCGAAGATTTATACGACGTAATTTTGAAAAACAGAGATGTTTAATGGCGTGGGTTTATTTAGTCATTGCCGGCTTGCTTGAAATAGGCTGGCCAATTGGTTTAAAAATTTCACAAAATCCCGACACACGCTGGCAGGGAATAGCAATGGCCATTGCATTTTTAACAGCCAGTGGTTTTATGTTGTGGCTTGCACAAAAGCAAATATCAATGGGGACTTCCTACGCCGTATGGACCGGAATTGGTGCTGCGGGTACGTTTTTAGTGGGTATATTACTTTACGGTGATGCAGCCACGTTTGGGCGTATTGCGGGTGTGCTTATGATCATTTGCGGTGTGATAACGCTAAAAATTAGCTCTTAATTTATATTTTATGGCGGCGCCTGATTTCACTAGCGCCGTTTTATTTAAATTAAAAATATTGAGTCGATTTATTCTCATATATCTCTTTTTTTATAATGTCTGCACATTTAATAGGGTTTGTCTGAGCAATAAAATGCCCACCGGATATTGTGATTACCTTTGTATTATTAAATACGCTTTTAACCTCATCAACAGCACGGTTATTAACTAATATGTCGTTTGTAGGCTTAATATACACCACAGGTGTAGCGTGTGGGTTTTGAGGTTTACGTAATCGAGATATGTTCTGTAATCTATTTTTTAGTTTAGCTTTATTTGCGAAGCTAATTGATTTAAATACATCTAGAATTTGACTGTCACTTCCCGCACCTGCAAATCCTATTTTATTTAATAACCACATATTTAATTCTGATGCCTGCAAAGCAAATGTAGGGATTAGATGGGCACACCGAGATAATGAACTAGGCGCCGAAATAAAGCTTGCCAGAAATACAATCTGCTTTACATTACTACCCAATATATTACATAGCTCATATGCTATTGGCCCAGAGTATGACTCCGCTACTATAAATAATTCAGTACTTTGCAAATGTTCAGCTAGGTATTGTGCTTTTTTAGCATAGCTATCGCCTTCGAGTTCATCTAAACAAAACACTTGAATATTTAAAGCCTTAGGAAGTACTTCGAGTATTCCTTTAAAAAGCATTCCTGTTCCATCAAGCCCCGGTAGTAGTATTATTTTCAATTAAAACCCTTTTTTATTTATAGTGGTAACATCACCAAAATAGCGGCAATGGCTATAAGTATTAAGCCCGCAGTGTCTTGTTTTTTAAGTGGCTGTTTGAGCCAAAGTACGGCAATTAACATAGTAAAAAATACTTCAATCTGCCCAAGCGTTTTAACATATGCCACATGCTGTAAACTCATTGCGCTAAACCAGCCAATAGAGCCTACACAGCTAAAAATACTAATTGCGGCAGTAGTGCCTTTATATTGCCAAAGTTTGCCAACAGTGTGTGGCTCTTTTAGTAATAAATAGCCAAGTAATATAAGCGTTTGTAGGCTTATTACAAACAGTAAAACCCATGCAGCCGAGTGCGGAAATAATAACCCTGAGTTTAAGCTCGCTTCACGTACCCACAGCGATGTAAGGGCAAAGCTGGTACCACAGGCAAGGCCTAGTAACGCTGTTTTAGCATCAAAGTGTTTTACGCTGGTTATACCGCTAAGTAAAAGCACCGCAATAGTGCCTAAAAATACACCCAGCCAACCAAGTAGGCTAAGCGCAGAGCCAAAAAACAATACCCCTAAAATAGCAGCTACTAACGCCTCACTTTTAGCAAGGCCTGCACCTATGGCGTAATTATTCATTTTAAACAGTTTTACCATTAAGCCAGTGGCGAGTATTTGCATAATACTTGCGCCAATAATAAATCCCCAAAAGGCATTATTAAAGGTAGGCATGGCGGTATCTTGATATTGATACAAGCCGTACAAATACACTGCAGCAATGGGGCCGGCTAAAATAAAGCGCGAAAGCGTTACGCCAGCCACACTTGCATGTGAGCTTAATTTACTTTGCAGGGCATTTCGCCATGCTTGCATGAAAGCGGCTAAAAAAGTGAAAAAGATCCAGGTCATGGTATTCGTCGATAAAAAATAAGGTCTTTACGTTAGCAATCTTTAGTTATTAATGCGATGCATTAAGGGTGATAGTGAATATTCATCACCTGCGACATTATGCCGCACTGCTTTATGAGTAAACTTAGCTATAGTAAGTGTGATGTTATTGTTTAGCCGCCAGCGTTTGTCATAAAACGTATTGGCGGCTTTTTTTGTGCGTGTATGGTATATGTATTGCTCAAATTATCAGATTTTATAATAAGAGAATAAACTATGACGACATTAGTTGTATGCGCATTATTGGCCGTATTAATGCCTTACTTTGCAAAAGTGCCGGTTGCGATGGCAATGGCAAAATTAGGTCGATACGATAATAAACATCCTAGGGCGCAACAAGCAAAATTAACCGGCTTTGGTGCTCGGGCGTTCGCTGCTCATCAAAATTGTTTTGAATCACTCGCTGTTTTTGCTGTTGCTATTGCAGTGGTATTTGGTACTAACTCGGTAAATGCAGTAACCGAAACCTTGGCGGTTACGCATATAGTTTCGCGCATTTTGTATTGTATTTTTTATTGGTTGAACTTAGATATTATACGTTCGCTTGTATGGTTTATTGGCTTAGGTACTGCCATTGCCATGATTGTAGTGAGTATTTAATTTTATTATTAAAACCACAAAGCAAGCGGCCTAAAAGGGCGCTTGCTTTATGCTCTTGCATCACTCATTTGCATTAATGCGATACTTTAATTCGCTCTATTAAATCGGTATGTGCAACCTCGCTGTTTATGGCAAAATCGAGCTGTACAAGTACGTCATTAAAGCCAGTCTTAGAGGTTTTATACTCCCACTGTGCCAAGGCTTCCTTGGCGGATTTATCAAAAATGCCTGACGGCTTAGATTGAATGACACTAATGTTTTTTGTTCTGCCATTAGCTGCAATATCGTATTTTAACACCACAGATCCGCTAATGCCTTTCTTAGCGGCTTGGGCAGGGTAGCGAGGCTCAATGCGAATTATTGGTGAAATATGCTCTTCTTTAGCGCCCTCTGCTTGCGGTTGCTCTGCAATAGCGAGCGTGCTTAACATACTTGCTGCAACTAGCAGTAAGCCACCTTTGGCAAGACGAGAGCTGCTGCCACTGTGCTTTATATTGGTAAGTCGTTGTAACATGGTTTTTTTATCTCCGTAGTGTGAATAGGCCATTAGTCCTGCGGGCGTTGCTGCCGCGCAGTTCACTAAGGCTTTGCTGTATAAAATGTGTTGGTGTGTGGTTTTATTGGCAAGTACCCGTTCATCACAAGTCAGCTCTTGTAGACGGCGCATGCTTGCGTAACAAAACCAAGCGAGTGGGTTAAACCAAAGTAAAATAGTGGGTAGCAGCATGAATGCGTTTGTTAGGTTGTCTTTGCGTTTAATGTGTACGTTTTCGTGCTCTAAAATAAGCGCCAATGTGGCTTTATCAAACTGGGTATTATAATCACTGGGCAGTACTAGCTTGCTTTGAAAAATACCCACCACCATTGGTGTGGCTACATGTTGGCTGATATAAGTTTTAGCACTTGTAGTAAGTGTATGGTTAAAGTGTGTTAGCTCAGTTAGCTGCAGGCTTTTAACAAAACGAGTATGTGTAATAGAACTAGCTATTAATAACCCCGCAGTAATAAGTACATACATAAGTGCCCAGCTAATACCCATTTCATGTATAAAAGGCTGATTAGGGGTAATTAAGTAATGGCTAATATTGCTATTTTGAAGTGGTTTAATCGCATTGGGTAAATTAGCGATAACTAATGCCGCAGGCATTAACCACGCTAACTTGTATACAAACCGCGCGCCAAGGGTTTTTAAACCAAATCGCTCGAGTAAAATAAATCCACAAAACAAAATACTCAATAGTAGTTGTTGCTCAATTAACCAATTAAACCCAGTTTGAATATCCATAGCTAATCCTTACTTTTGGTTTTTTTCCCAGTCATCAATGACTTTTTTAAGCTCATTTATATCTTGCTGCGAAAGCTGCTCTGATTTAGCAAACCCGCTTACCAGCGGCGCTATACGGCCGCTAAAAAAGCGCTCAATAAAGTTTTTGCTTTCTTTTAATGTGTAGTCGGCGCGCTCCATACAGGGAGTATAAATATATTGGCGGCCGTCTTTTTCAAAGGTCAGTGCGCCTTTTTTAACTAATCGACCCAGTAGGGTTTTAATGGTTTTTTCATGCCATTGCTTATCATCGCTTAAGCGCTCAATAATTTGGCTCGCGGTGGCAGGGTAATTAATCCAAAGCGCATCAAGCACGTCGAACTCTGCTTTTGATAACTCAATCATTTTATTGCCTACAAATGTAATCTTTAATTTAAGACTACACCTGTAATCTATTTTTGCAAGGTTATTTTTTAACTTTTTGCGGTGTAATTAAGCGATTTGGTATTAGATTTTCGAAATATCAGTTTTATTAATTTGTATGGAGTGGTTTTCAGGGAGGTTCAGTTTTGAGAGGGCGAGTTCGCTAAATTGCACTCTAAATAAATCAATTACTTTAAAGCCGCAGTAATGCGCCATTTTACGTATTTGTCTGTTAAGCCCTTGTTTTAAAATAATACTAAATTGATTGTCAGCTATTTTAGTTACTTCACACGGTAAGGTTATTTGTTTATCAACGGGGATACCTGCAGCCATTTTTTCACAAAACGCGTTATTAATAGGTTTATTTACCGTGACTATATAACGTTTAGGCTGGTGGAAGTCAGGGTGAATAAGTTGATTACAAAAGTCACCGTCGTTGGTCAAAATAAGCAAGCCGCGAGAGTCTTTATCTAATCGGCCAATGGGGTAAACCCGGGTGAGGGTAGGTAAATGGTGAATAAGGCTGGCGGGGTCATTTTCATTTAATTTGCAGTCAATACCTACAGGCTTGTGGTACGCAAAATAAACTAAATCGGCTGCCCCTTTAACTACTTGGCCATTAACTATTATGTCGTCTTGCTCATCAACGTGATCAATATGATTAGCAGGGCGATTATTTACCGTTACTACCCCTTCATCTATTAAACGCGATGCCTGTTTACGCGAGCACACGCCTGCATGAGCAATGTATTTAGCAAGGCGGATTTTGTTGCTCATAAAGTGTTCTCGTTAGTTGGTAATAAAAAACTGATCGCGATTATAGCAAAGCTGCGTATCGATAAAGCGATATTTAATTAAGGTGAACAAAAATGGGTATGAAATTTTCTGAACTAAAAAATCATGAGCCGCTACAAAAAGTAGTTGTTCACTCACTTGAAATGGCGCTTTACCAGGTTTCTGTGATCATTAATAACGTTGAATATTATGTAACAGAGGAAGATGGCGAATTTGTAAGAGCAGTAAGCCCGCTGCATGTACAAAAGCGGTTTGAAAAAATAGCGTACGCACAAATGATGCTTCGCCACACAAGCGCATACGACGAAATGTGCGGGCAGCCCGAAAAAACTTCAAGCAACTTACTTGAAGTGCCTTTCGGTAAAAATAATCTTTTTTAATTAAGTGTGTTTGCTAATATCGCTTTTTTAGGAGCGGTATATGTATCAATTAAAATCTGATAACAGCGATGCGTTAAACTCAACTTTACGTAATAAAATAGTTGATTTTAATGCCAAGCACTTTGATGCGCAAAGAGTGCCACTCGGCTATAAATTTGTTGATAATAATAACGAACCAATGGCTGGTATTAGTGGTTGCGTATTTGGCAATTGGCTAATTATAAATTGGCTTTGGTGCAGTGAAATCGCTCGTAATGAAGGCCTTGCAGGGCAGTTGCTCACAGAGTTAGAGCAAGCTGCGATATTGCTTGGCGCTAAAAAAGCCCAGCTAGACACTCTCGACTTTCAAGCAAAACCTTTTTATGAAAAACGCGGATACAGCGTAAAGTATCAACTTGATAACTACCCACTTTGCGGCACCCGCTATTTTATGGAAAAACCACTTTAATTTATAACATAACTCAAGTTTTTTAATCGGAGCCCAGTTACTTCGCTGTTAAAGGCTCGCCCTCAAACGTAACGCCTAAAAATGGTGTCGTCTCTGGCGCTAACATAAACGTGCGAATGTTCATGTGGTCGTCGCCGTTAGAGTTTTTAAGCACCTCATCGCGGTAAAACTTACCAAAGCAATCAAGAGTGTTTTGCTTGCTAAGCCCATTGAGTTTTGCAAACGCAAAAATTTTACATGAACCGTTATTTTCACTCGCTGAACTCAGCAACCCGTGGTTATTAAAGGCACAAGCAGTAAAATCGTAATTGGCTTCAATCACCGCCATTGTATCGGTAAATTGAATGTTTTTTGGGTTTTCAGCAAGTGATTTAAGGTATTCGTTTAAAGTCATAATTGTTCCCTAAATTTAATTTATAAGGCTAATTTACTCGTAGCAGTTTATGAACGAATAAAATGCGTTAATGCGTGAATATTGGTGATTTCTACGTCAGCTAGGCCTTTGTAGTTATACTTAGCGTTTTGATCGTTTAACCACACTGATTGGCAACCTGTGTTATTGGCGCCTTGTACGTCGGTATCTAGGCTATCACCAATATGAAGTATGTCGCTTTTGGTGACTTTTAAGTGCGCAGCTGCTTTGTCAAATAAGGTGCTATGAGGTTTAGCTTTACCGTGCATGCCCGCTTGTAGCACTAGCTCAAACTTATTGTGTAAATTAAAGCGTTCTATTTCAACATTGCCATTGGTTATGGCGATTAAGGTAAAATGTTGCGCTAAGTTATCAAGTAGCGCTAATACGTCGTCGCTGACTACAATGTTACTGCGTGCATCGGCAAATGCGTTATAGGCGTTACTGGCATGCAGTGCTACTTCTTGTTCAGTAAATCCTAACTTTGATAGTGCTAAACGCAATGTGTGCTTGCGCCACTGCGTTACATTGTCTTTTAGCTCGGGCTGTTGCAGAGCGGCAAGTTGCCGGCATTGTTGCCAGTATTGAGGGCCTTGTTCTTGGTAGCGTGGTAATGCATTTAAGTAATTTTGTTGGGCGCTAACGGCTGCTTTTATAATTGGGTGGTTGTTGTATAGCGTGTCGTCTAAATCAAAGCTCATGACAGAAAAAGGGCGTATTGCACGATTAAATCGGATCATTATAATTTCCTAATCAGTTTGTTTTTTAGCGCGCGGGTGGGTGTTGTCGTACACTTTGGCTAAATGCTGAAAATCTAAATGGGTATACACTTGTGTGGCCGACAAGCTACTGTGGCCAAGCAATTCTTGTACAGCACGTAAATCACCCGACGATTCTAAAATATGTGATGCAAATGAATGGCGTAATTTATGCGGATGCACCTGTGAGCTAATACCTTGCTTTATTCCCCACTCTTGCATACGCAAACGCACTTGGCGAATTGAAATACGATTTTTTTGGCTACTTAAAAATACACCTGGCTCGTCTGGCTTTGCAAACTGAGGGCGCACGGTTAACCATTTTTTTAATGCTTCTAATGCCTTTGTTCCCACGGGAATAAGGCGTTCTTTGTTACCTTTACCGCGAACTAATATTTCGCCACTTTTGGCATTAATATCTTGCATGTTAGCGCCAACTAACTCGCTAATACGTAAACCTGATGAATACATAAGTTCCATCATAGCTTTGTCTCTTATTGCCAAAGGGTCGTCGTCAGGAATTTCGAGCAATCGAGCCATTTGATCAACGTCGAGGTTTTTAGGTAAAGGCTTGGCAAATTTGGGGCCTTTAATGCCGGTAGCAGGATTGTGATAATGCGATTGCTGCGCAATATTTTTAGCTTTTAAAAACTTATATAAACTTCTGATACAGCTCAATTTTAAGCTAATGGTTCGGCCACTTAATTGTTTAGCGCGTAAAGCCATACTGTAACGGCGAATATGCTCTGCTTGTACGCCAAACCAGTCATCGCATAATTTATTAAAATAAAGGGCTGCAAAACCAAGTTGGCTAACATACTGATTTACAGTGTGCGCTGAATATTGTTTTTCAAATTTTAGGTAGTCGCTAAATAGCGTAATGGGTGTTCGCCAGTTGTCACTTAATTCGCTTATATTAGGCGCATCATCACTCATGCGAGTTTTTGTAACCTTAACTGCAGGGCACTAATAAAATCCAGAACGAACAGGTTGTCTTGTGCGGGTTCAAAATGGTTCACGTTGTTGCTGCCAAACGCGAGTATGGCAATCGGTTGCTTTTTATCAACAATTAAATATATAGCCGCAGATTGCGTGTCATCACTAAATAATAGAGCCCGTTCTTGTGCTGTAATACGGCCTAAGTAATGTCCAGAGTTTGTGAGGCGGTGTTCAATTAGCTCGTCGTAGTCAGTGCTGTATTTTATTAATTTAAAGTCACTTATGTCGTTATTTGAACACACAATAGCGTGTAAATTTTTAGCGATGGTATCAAAGTCGTCATGGCTCCAAAGCTGGCGATGGCATTGGCTGAGGAGACGGTATACGAGCTCATTTTGAACTGCGTGCTGGCTCATTGTGTCGATTTGATTTTTTAAATGCGTATTGTGTTCACGTAATTGGCGCTGTTGAATATGAACTAATGACGTTGCCCCTTGCGCTTGCTGCTGAAGGTCTAGCTGAGCAAGCACGTTTGGGTGTTTAACTAAAAAGTCAGGATTTGCGAGTAAGTAGCTAGTAATTTGCTCTTCATTTAGCTCGCTCATAACGCTACTTGTCCATCGAATACGTGTTCAGCAGGGCCTGTCATTCGTACTGGATGACCTTCTCCACTCCAACGTATTTGAAGTGTCCCACCAGGTAGGTCGACTTGTACCGCGCTTGAAAGCTTGCTTTGCATATGGCCAATGACCATAGCAGCACATGCGCCAGTGCCGCATGCGAGCGTTTCGTTTACGCCGCGCTCCCATACTCTTAGCTTTATATGCTCTTGCGATATAACTTGCATAAAGCCAATGTTAGCGCGCTGTGGAAAACGTTCGTGGTTTTCAAGCAGTGGACCTAATACATCGACCTGCGCTGTCGTAATATCGTCAACTTCAAGCACGCAGTGTGGATTCCCCATAGATACTGCGCCACTAAATACGGTGTGTTCTTCAGCCCTTATAATGTAGGTGAGTTCACGTTTGCTGGCTTTAAGCGGTATTTTGCTTGGCTCAAAATTAGGGTGCCCCATGTTAACCGTAACTTGGCCGTCTTTTTCTATATAGAGCGTTAAGTTACCCGATTTGGTTGATACACTAATTTTATGTTTGTTAGTCAGGCCTTTCATACGCACAAAACGTGCAAAGCAACGTGCACCATTACCGCACTGTTCTACTTCGGTACCATCGGCATTAAAAATACGATAATGAAAATCAAGATCGGGAGAGTATGGTGCTTCAACCATGAGTAATTGGTCAAAGCCAATGCCAAAGTGGCGATCAGCCAGTTTTTTTATTTGATCTCGTGATAAAAATACATTTTGTGTAATGTTATCAATAACAACAAAGTCGTTGCCTAAGCCGTGCATTTTGGAAAAATTAACTAACATAGCGCTCTAATTCGTGTTTGCTCTGTAGTAATCATGCCACAGAGCAGCTAGTTGGCAAAAACGTTTATGGTAAAATTTTCTCACCTTGATAAAGACTCTCAATGGTTTCACGTTCGCGAATAAGATGGTGCTGTTCACCGTCTACCATTATTTCAGCTACGCGTGGGCGAGAATTATAGTTTGAACTCATAGTAAAGCCATATGCCCCAGCACTTCGCTGGGCGAGTAAATCGCCTTGTTTCAGCGCCAGTTCTCGGTCTTTTCCTAAAAAGTCACCGGTTTCGCACACGGGGCCAACAATATCAAAGTTGTGAGTTGGCGTATCGTCATCACGAACCGACACAGGTATAATTTTTTGCCACGCTTGATAAAGAGAAGGGCGAAGCATATCGTTCATGCCAGCATCAACAATGGCAAAAAACTTACTTTGGTTTTGTTTAATAAACTCAACTTGCGTAATTAATACCCCTGCGTTTGCAGCAATGGCACGACCTGGTTCAAAAATAAGTTCTAAATGGCGGTAGTTTTCTAGGCGAGCCGTTACTTGCTCTGCGTATTCACTAGGATGAGGTGGTTGTTCATTGTCGTAAGGAACACCTAACCCACCACCTATGTCTAAATGGCTTAATTCTATCCCGACATTTTTTAGCTCATCTATTAGCGCAAGGAGTTTGTCGAGCGCTTCTAAAAACGGCTTTACTTCGGTTAACTGCGAACCAATATGGCAATCTACGCCTATTACGTTTAAGCCAGGTAAAGCAGCGGCTTGTTGATAAACACTTACAGCGGTTTGAATATCAATGCCAAATTTGTTTTCTTTAAGGCCAGTAGAAATATAAGGATGCGTTTTTGCATCTATATCGGGGTTAACGCGAATAGAAATTGGTGCTACTAAGTTAAGCTCACACGCAACCTCTGAAATACGCTCTAATTCAGAGGCCGACTCAACGTTAAAACATTTAATCCCTAATTTTAATGCATACGCTATTTCGTCAGCGGTTTTAGCAACGCCTGAAAATACTACTTTACCGGCGTCTCCTCCTGCTTTAACTACACGCGCCAGCTCACCTTTAGATACAATGTCAAAACCCGAACCAAGGCGCGCTAGAATATTTAATACAGCAATATTAGAGTTTGCTTTTACGGCATAACATACCAAGCTTTTATGGTTTTTAGTCGCATTGGCAAACGCAAGATAGTGGCGCTCAAACGTTGCACGAGAATACACATAGCAAGGCGTACCATATTGCTGAGCAATAGCGGCAATACTCACATCTTCAGCAAACAATTGATTGTTTTTATAGTTAAAAAAATCCATTTATTGCTCCTGTTTTACTGGTGTTGTAGGTTGCTTGGCCTCTGCGGCAGGCGCCATAGTGTTTTCTGGTTGGTTTTGCTCGGCCTGTTGTTCAGGTAAATATAATGGGCCGCTTTGTCCGCAGCCAGCTAATGCGCTAAATAGGGCCGTGCAAATTAATAGTTTTTTTAATTGTAAGGTATGTGTCGCTTTCATTAGATTAATATTGTTGCTGGCTTTATAATCGCAGAGTAACAGAATATCTAAAAAATGCAGCTATTCGCGGATGATTTTATTCCTGTTACACTAGCTGCATATTTTTAACGCAATTACGTACCCAATATTAGGCGGCCCGCCTGCAAAGGAATCAACAATGACTGAACACGAATATCACCAATTAGCCGAAGCTCTTATGTTCACAATTGAAGAGCAAATTGATGATTGTGAAGCCGATTTAGATTACGAATCAGCGCAAGGTATTTTAGAAATTATTTTTCCTGATAAGAGTAAAATTGTCATCAATAAGCAAGCGCCTCTTCATCAAGTGTGGGTAGCAACTAAATTCAATGGTCACCATTTTGAAATGCGTGACGGTCAATGGATTGATAACCGCTCTGGTGCAGAGTTTTGGGAATTCATTAACGAAGCGTCAACTCGCCAAGCTGGCCAAGAAATTAAGTGGCAATCATCATTATGAGTTTAGAGTTTGTTCAATACCCCGCACAGAGCGCGCATAAAGCAACAGTTATTTGGTTACATGGCTTAGGTGATTCGGGTGATGGGTTTGCCCCTGTAGCGCCGCAATTAAATTTACCAGCCGAGCTGGGCGTGCGTTTTGTTTTCCCACATGCGCCTGTGCAACCGGTCACCATAAATGGTGGTATGGAAATGCGTTCTTGGTACGACATTAAGTCAATAGAGCTTGATAAACGTGCCGATGAAGAAGGGGTGAGGGAGTCTGCCGAAAAAGTAGAGGCGTTAATAAATACAGAAATAGCCAACGGAATACCTGCTAACAAAATTATTTTGGCTGGTTTTTCACAAGGTGGTGTTGTGTCGCTTCACTTAGCTCCGCGCTTTGAACAAAAGTTAGCGGGTGTTATGGCACTGTCTACCTATATGTGCGCGCCGCATAAATTTACAGATGAAGCAAAGCATACCGATTTAAATGTATTTATGGCACATGGTAGTCACGATAATGTGGTACCAATGAGTGCAGGTAAAAGTGCATTTGATGTATTAACAGCACATAACATGGATGTAAGCTGGCAAGAATACCCAATGGCACACCAAGTGTGTGCAGAAGAGTTACACGCTATTCGCCAATGGTTAATTGCCCGTTTAAGCTAATTTTGGAGCCGCTGAGGTCAATATGAGTCAAAAAATAGTTATTAAAGCAAATGTAAAACGCGAACCACAAAACAGCCTACCTACGGTAAGCTATGAATGGCATTGGCGTCGAATTGTGAGTTTGGCTATGTTGATAGTAATGACGTCTGCGGCTGTGATATATGGTTTAACCAGCTCAGTAAATGCAGAACAGGGCGCACATCCCAATGAACAAACAGAGCTTTTAATTACTGATAGCACACAAGGTGATGAAGTAACTGAAAGCGAAATACATAATGCACCCAGCAACCAATTGCATATAGAGACTGAGCATGCTGAAACACTGCCTGCTGAGCAACTACCAACAACTCAAGAGGCAGACATTACCAATGCCTTACTTGAAAACGCTGAGTCAGTAACAGTTGCGCCAATCTCAGATGAGCCGACAGTAACCCAATCAACAGTTGACTCAATAACTGAAAAAACGAATACAGTTGATAACAGTAAAAACGATGCGTTGGTCACTAATGCAATGAGCGCTGATACGACAAGTGAAACTGTATCTGTACCTGCATCAGAGCAAACTTCTGAGCTTGGCACAATCGCATTAGAGCCAGAGAGTAATATTGATGCACAACCTGTTACAGAGCAATTTGCTGAAGATGCCCATATTGCTAGCGTAGCACTCGGTGCTCAGATTGATACCAGTAAAATAAGTCGCGCAGTGCTTACACGCAGCGTAGTAAAACGCGAACCTACTAATGTGTTTGCAGCCGACGTGCGTTTAAGTCAGTTTGAAGGTTCGTTATCATTTTTTAGTGAGCTTAAAGGGCTGCAAGGCCAGCGCGTAAAACATGTTTGGTCTTTTGAAAGTGAAACAATGGCCGAAATTTCACTTAATGTTACTTCGCCACGCTACAGAACTTATTCAACAAAAAATATTATGAACACGCAAACAGGCTATTGGCGTGTAGCTGTTGTTGATGAGCAAGGTAATTTAATAGCTCAAAAAGAATTTAGAGTGTTAGCTAACTAAATAATGCTAACCGCAGTAATTAATTGGATACCCCTATGACAGAAAAAACAAAATTAGTACGTATAGCAACCCGTAAAAGCGCTTTGGCGCTATGGCAAGCCGAATTTGTAAAAGCGCAGCTAGAGCATTTTCATGATGACGTGCGTGTTGAGTTAGTCCCTATGTCGACCCAAGGGGATATTATTTTAGATACACCACTTGCTAAAATTGGCGGTAAAGGCTTATTTGTTAAAGAGCTTGAGCAAGCTATGCTAGATGGCCGAGCTGATATTGCCGTACACTCAATGAAAGATGTGCCGGTGGAGTTTCCAGAAGGATTAGCCCTTCATACCATTTGTGAGCGTGAAGATCCGCGCGATGCGTTTGTATCAAATCACTTTGCTAACTTGAATGAGTTACCAGAAGGAGCGGTAGTAGGTACATCAAGCTTGCGCCGCCAGTGCCAAATTAGAGCACTGAGACCTGACTTAGAAATCCGTGATTTACGCGGAAACGTAAATACGCGTTTGGCTAAATTAGATGCTGGGCAATACGATGCGATTATTTTAGCCGCGGCAGGGCTTATTCGTTTAGAAATGGGCGAGCGTATTGCTGACTACATTGAACCAGAAGTATCGTTGCCTGCAAACGGCCAAGGTGCTGTAGGTATTGAGTGTCGGATTGAAGATGAAGTAACTAAAGCGTTACTTGCACCGCTTGAGCACACACATACACGTATTCGTGTTAATGCAGAGCGTGCAATGAACCGCCGTTTAGAAGGTGGTTGTCAGGTGCCGATAGGTGCCTATGCGTTAGTTGATGGCGAACAGGTCCATTTACGAGGGCTTGTAGGCGCAATCGATGGCAGCGAAATTTTACGTGACGAAGTTGCGGGTCATATTAACGATGCCGAAAAACTCGGAATAGAGCTGGCTGAAAAATTACTTGCTCAAGGCGCAGATAAAATTTTAGCTGACGTATACAGAGACGCATAAATGACACATATTCTGATAACTCGGCCCGAAGGAAAAGGCGCAGCCCTTGCAGAGCAACTTGAGCAAGCGGGTTATCAGGCGTCATTGTTTCCTGTTTTAAATATTAACTATTTAACGCCCTCTAGTACTCAACTAAGCCCACTTATTAATGCAGATAAAATTATTTTTATCTCTCAGGACGCTGTTAAAGCACTGGCACAATTAAAGCCCGATATAAACATTAAAGCGCAGTTTTATGCTGTAGGGCAGCAAACTGCCGATACAATATATGAATTATTTGGTGTGCGTGCAGCCACGCCTAAGCAGTTCGATTCAGAAGGGGTATTGGCTCTTAAGTCGTTGGCTCAGGTTGATGGTAGCAATATTGTATTGGTTAAAGGGCACGGTGGTCGCCCAGACATCGCCAAGGTACTTAAAGAGCGTGGCGCGTTTTTAAATAATTGTGTTGTTTATGAACGTGAGCCAGTGCCAGATTTAACCAGTAACTGGACTGACCACTGGCAAAGCAGCAATGTACACGGTATAGTCATAACAAGTAATGCAGCAGTTGATGCCATGTTTACCCCCCTTGCTGCACAACAATTACAATGGTTACAACAGTGCCACTTTTATGTTGCCAGCGAGCGCATAGCCGCATATTTACAGCAACAACATGTTAGTTTGGCAAATATCCATATTGCAGCAGGGGCTAGCGATAACGCTATGTTTACCTGTATTAATCAGCAAGGTAGCAGCATGAGTGAACAATCTAAGTCAATAACAACAGAAAACACAACATCAACAGCTTCGAGTTCAACATCAGTTAAAAATGAGCCAGCAAGCGTAAAAAACAAACCCGCAAACGACAAACAAAAAGTAAGTAAAGTGGCTTCACTTGCATTGTTAATATCGTTGGTTGTGGCCTCTGGAGTTGGCTACGAGTTTTATCAAAAGCTAAATGCAGGTAAAGCGCAAAACACAATTGTTAACGAGCTAAGCGAGCAAAACAAGCTGCTCCAGCAAGAGCTTGCTGCACTTAAATCTTCTCAAATGAGCTTACAACAAGCGTTATTTAATAGCGAAGAAAAAGTATCTGAGGCATTAACGCAAAGCACTCTTGAAAATCAGCAAGCATTAAAAGCTGCGCTGCAAAAAGCGCAGCAGCAAGGTTCATCTTTAAACCCACAAGAGGTCACCAGCTTACAACGAATGGCTGAGTTTAAACTGTGGGCCGAAAAAGATTATCAAGGCGCAAGCGCTGTACTAAAACGTTTAGACGGACTGTTAAGTGAGCACCCTGGCACAATTGAAGTTCGCCAAGCCATTATGCAAGACATACAAACGCTTGATAGTTTAAAACCGGTTGCTACCGAGGCTATTTATTTACAGCTAAATAGTGTCCTTAACCGAATTGACGAATTGGTGTTTAATGCGGTCAATTTACCAGAGGAAACATTGGTAATTGATGAACATGCACTCAGCGAAGATATTAACGATTGGCAGCAAAATATCAGTAATAGTTGGAATAAAATTGTTGATAGTTTTATTACTATTAGGCGCCATGAAGGGATTGCTATTGAACCTTTACTAACCGATCAAGAGCGTAATTTAATTAATCAACGAATTAAATTAAATATAGCACAGGCGCAGGACGCATTATTAAGTAAGCAAGCGAGTATATATTTTAGTGCGTTAAGCGAAGCTAAGCGCTTAACTGGCGAGTACTTTAAGCAAGACGATGACGCCACAAAATCAGTACTAAATACGCTATCTAAATTAGAAAAAGAGCAGCTCAATTTTAGCCAAGAGGTCACTTTGCAAAGTACACAAACGGTTAAGGAGTGGGTGCAATGATAGGCCTAATAATCTTAATTGTAGCTATTGTTGTTGTACTTGCGGTTACCCCTTTTGTACTGGACGAAAAAGGCTACGTGCTTATCTCGTTTAATAACACAACAATTGAAGGCACCATTGTTTCGTTTTGTATTATGGCTGCAATGACTGCAGCAACTTTATACTTTACGTATAAACTAATACGCTATTTATTATCAATTTATAGAAATACCAAACATGGTTTTTTTGCCCGCAGTGAAGAGCGTAAATTTGCCGCAATTGAACAAGCCCTTTTCAGTGCTATAAACGACGATTACGAACAAGTAGAGCGCGCACTTTCTGGTAACAGTGTGCCAGATAAATTTGATGATATTCGTTTAGCACTATTGGCTAAAGCGGCACTTGCTAACAACGAGGCAGATAAAGCACTAGAACGATTATTTGAAATAAGCCCTGAGCAGCAATTGAAAGTAGCAAAACTATGGTTGGCAAGTGGCAATAGCAGTGCAATTGAATCGCAGTTGCGCGTTAATGCAGAAGCTAAAAAAGCCACTGCACTTGAGCTTAAACTGTACACTGAGGTATTGGTGCAACAGCAGCACTTTAGCGTGCTAGAAGAGTTTTTACCCAAGCTACTGCGTAAAAAAGTGTTTTCTAGTGATCAGTGGACGCGTGTATTTACTGCCTATTTTTCGGCTCAATCAGCTGATGAACTAACAAATAAATACAAACAATTACCACGAAAACTTCAAACTTATGCGCATACTGCGTATTTAACTCAAATGGCTGCAACAGGTCAGCTTGCTGTTATTGAGGGCGATTTAACTAAAATGGTTAAGCACGCCAGCCAACATGATGAGCTTGCTACTATCTTAAATAATGCAAACCATGGCGAAGCGCACAAATTACAAGCCACTATTCAAGATCGCCTTAAAAAAGACGACACTAATACAGCACTGCTGTTGTCACTTGCGTGCCTTGCTAATGCACAAAGTGACTATGACTTAGCAGCACGTGTGTTTGATAAAGCACTCAATGGTGATAATAAACATCAATTTGCAGACCAGGCAGCTTTGAGTTACAAAAATACGGCACAGGCTGAAAAGGCGCTCGTTTTATATAACAAATAAGTTTACTAGCTGATTAGTTATATATTTAGGCACAGGTTATAGGCGTTGTATAAATGCTTTGCCTGTGCTTTTTTATAGGTATTTTTTAAATTTAGCGAAATAATAAAAAGTAAGGCGATACTATTTTATACATATTATTGTTAAGTGCGTGAATATTTGCACAAAAAGCAGACATATGACCGCTTAATAATATTACAAAGCGTATAGACTTGAAAAATAACTCTATCTGCGTATTATGCGCAAAAATTTAATTAAACTGGGTGCTACTATGATCAATAGAAAACTACCTTTGCTAGATATTCACCGTCATTTAGATGGTAATGTTCGCGCGCAAACCATACTAGAACTTGGTCGTCAGTTTAATATTGATTTACCCGCAGATAACGTTGAACAATTAATCCCTCATGTTCAAGTGATTGATCCAGAGCCAAACCTTGTCGCTTTCTTACAAAAGCTAGACTGGGGTGTTACGGTACTTGGCGATTACGATGCATGCCGCCGTATAGCTATTGAAAATATTGAAGATGCACAAGCGCAAGGTCTTGATTACGTTGAGCTTCGTTTCAGCCCTTACTACATGGCTCAAAGCCAAGGCTTACATCCACAAGGTGTTGTCGAAGCTGTGGTTGATGGTATTAAATCAGCAACAAAGAATGCCAATATTAAGGCTAATTTAATTGGTATTTTGTCGCGTACTTATGGTGTTAAAACCTGCCAACATGAGCTTGATGCATTACTTGCGTTTAAAAATGATTTAGTGGCTGTTGATTTAGCGGGCGATGAAATTGGCTTTCCGGGAGAGTTATTTATTGAGCACTTTAAGCAAGTGCGTGATGCGTATTTAGCGTCAACCATTCATGCCGGTGAAGCACTTGGCGCGCCCAGTATTTGGCAAGCGATTAACGAGCTAGGTGCAAGTAGAATTGGCCATGGTGTAAAAGCAATTGAAGACCCAACGTTAATGGATTACCTGCGTGATAACCGTATTGGTATTGAGTCATGCTTAACCAGTAATATTCAAACCAGTACTGTTACTGACCTAGCTACGCATCCGCTTAAACAGTTTTTAGATCATGGCATTCTTGCTTGCCTTAATACAGATGACCCGGCTGTTGAAGGTATAGAAATAGAGCATGAATATACTATTGCAGCACCAAAGGCTGGTTTATCTCAGGCTGATATAGAAAAAGCCCAAGCGAATGCGTTGGAAATTGCATTTTTAAGCGACGGCGATAAAAAAGCACTACTAGCACAAGTGAGTGCACGTTAAGCAATACAAATAAATATGCCGCTTTAAAGCCGCATATTTTTAGACTTAACTTGAGCGCTAGTTAAGAGATTTACTGTCTAACGCTCAGGTTTATTATTGCTCTTGGCAGCTAAGGTAGTTATCGTAGAGCGCTTTGAGTACATCGGCACGATTTATCATTCCGACCACTTTTACGCCTTCTACCACAGGGTAGTTTTTAGGCTTACCCGGCTGCATTTGTTCAGCCAGTTCAATAATGTTTAAATCGCTACTTACTGTGACTACATTGGTTTGCATAAGCTGCGACACTTTTACAACCCCTTCGCAAAAATAACTGCTCTGCATTAAAGGCTTTAATAATTCTTGCTCTGAAATAAATCCGACAAGGCACTTTTCGTTGTTGAATACAGGCGCACCAAGTAATTTAAATTTTTGTAACTCGGCTATGGCTGTCGTCATTTCGGTGTCTGGTGTTATGTTTGGCAACTTACGTTGCATAAAATCTTTTACTTTTGTATTTAGCATTTGGGTCTCTCCCGCTGATGTTCTGTACAAAGTATGGTTTATAGATTGGGTTTTAGGAAATTGTTTATATTGATGAATATGATAGGTTTAAACTATTAAAAATTTAAAGTCATAAAAAAAGCACCCGTAGGTGCTTATTATTAAACTATGCGATGAGTTTACTTAATAAATGCAAATGCATCGGCGTACATGTTTTCACGAATAGCACCATGAGCTATAAAGTCGTCACGTACAATCCCTATCATGTCAAAACGACCCGCCATGTAAATGTCGTAAGGTTCAAGTGATACAATATCTTGCATTACAGCTTTGTGCACAAAACCAGTGTGACCTTGCCAATTAGCTGATGGGTTTTCGACAACAGGAATAAATTCAAAATGTTCATGGCTCTCTGCCCATAATTTCATTTCTTCATGTGCGTACAATGCCGACTCTTCTTTAACACCCCAATAAAATAATACAGGGCGGTCGCAGTTTATTTCAGCCAAGTGATCAGCCATTGATTTTACATACGAAAAACCAGTGCCACCGGCAAGTAAAATAATAGGTCGATTACATTGTAATCGAAGTTGAGACACACCTAACCCGGCTTCTATATCAACCATTGTGTTGTTTGCATGTGCATTGCGTAGGTGTTCAAGCGATTGCATTGCGTATGAGTCTGCACCCGAAGCACCAATGTGTAGTTCTATTTCGTCACATTGAGATGGGCGGCTAGCAATAGAAAAAGCGCGTTTGTCTTTTTCACCTAACACCAGTTGCATGTATTGGCCCGCTTCAAAGGTCACAGGTTGTTGTGGCTTTAAAATTACTTTGTTAACAAATTCTGTAAGTGGGCTGATAGCTACAACTTCAGCTTTTAATGTTTGCATTTTTTACCTTTTAGCAGCGCTTTTGACAGCAGATACGCAATTGAATGAGTCGATTCTAGCATATCTACAGGGTTATTTTATAGCCTGTTTATAGCTTGTCCGAACGGTGGCAAATAAATTATTGGCCACCGCTTGGTTTGTTGAGTTGTTAGAGAATTTTAAGGCTATCCCAAATATCATCAACACGTTCTTTGGTGGCTTTGTCCATCACTATTGGTTCACCCCATTCGCGGTCGGTTTCGCCTGCCCATTTGTTGGTTGCGTCCATCCCCATTTTAGAACCAAGTCCCGATACCGGAGAAGCAAAATCTAGATAATCTATTGGGGTGTTTTCAATTAACGTAGTATCACGCGCTGGGTCCATACGAGTTGTTATGGCCCAAATAACATCTTCCCAGTCGCGTGCATTTATATCGTCGTCGCACACAATTACAAACTTGGTATACATAAATTGTCGTAAAAACGACCATACTCCCATCATTACGCGCTTGGCGTGACCAGGGTATTGTTTTTTCATTGTGACTACTGCCATGCGGTACGAACACCCTTCAGGCGGTAAATAAAAATCGACAATTTCGGGGAACTGTTTTTGTAATATCGGAACAAACACTTCGTTTAGTGCAACACCCAGAATAGCCGGCTCATCAGGCGGACGGCCAGTAAATGTGCTGTGATAAATAGGATCTTTACGGTGTGTAATGTGAGTTACGGTCATAACAGGGAAGTCATCTACTTCGTTGTAGTAACCAGTGTGGTCGCCATAGGGGCCTTCTGGCGCCATTTCGCCTGGCATAATATGACCTTCTAGTACTATTTCGGCACTGGCAGGTACTTGCAAGTCATTTGAAATCGACTTTACTACTTCAGTTCGGCTTCCACGTAATAACCCAGCAAATGCATATTCGCTAAGCGTATCTGGAACAGGAGTTACCGCACCTAAAATGGTCGCCGGATCAGCACCTAACGCCACCGACACAGGATAAGGCTGGCCAGGGTTTTCTTTACACCACTCTTGAAAGTCGAGCGCGCCACCACGATGCGACAACCAGCGCATAATTATTTTATTTTTACCTAATAGCTGTTGGCGATAAATACCCAGATTTTGACGTTTTTTGTATGGCCCTTTTGTTACGGTTAAACCCCACGTAATTAAAGGGGCTGCATCGCCCGGCCAGCAGTGTTGAATAGGTAGCTTTGTTAAATCAACGTCATCGCCTTCTAAAACTACTTGCTGACAAGGTGCTTTTTTAACTTCTTTAGCTGGCATATTCAGCACTTTTTTAAACACAGGAATAGATCCAAGTGCCTCTTTAATACCTTTAGGAGGCTCTGGCTCTTTTAAAAATGCGAGTAGCTTACCTACTTCACGAAGTTCATTAACGTCTGTTTGACCCATCCCCATAGCAACCCGCTTTGGTGTTCCAAATAAATTGGTAAGCACCGGCATGCTGTGCCCTTTTGGGTTTTCGAATAATAAGGCAGGACCTTTTGCACGCAGTGTGCGGTCGGAAATTTCGGTCATTTCAAGATACGGGTCAATTTCTTGGGTGATGCGTTTAAGCTCACCTTTTTTTTCAAGTAAATTGATAAAATCGCGCAGATCTTTATATTTCATTATGGGCCGCTATTAAGCAAAAGAGTTGAACTATTATACCCATTTCATGCAAAGCAAGTCATTACACCTGCACTTAAAACTTAAAGCGCTCTACGGCACTTGTTAAAGAGTGTGCAAGTTGATTTACGTCTTCACTTTCGCTTGCTAGGGTGGTTGCGTTATTGGCATTTAGAGTGGCTTGTTCGGTCACCTTAGCCATTATTTTTTGAATATCATCACTGTTTGTTAACTGTTCATGAGAAGCCGTAGCAATTTGCTCACTCATGTGGTTAATTGAAAGTAATGTTCCTTTTATACGCTCAACCGCTTTATTTAGTTCAGCACTGTTTTCAACACACTGTTTAGCTTGTTGTTGGCCATCGTTAATTTCTTTTTGCGTCGTTTTTGTGTGTTGTTGCAGCGTTTGAATCATAGTATGAATTTCACTTGTGGAGCTTTGTGTGCGTGCCGCTAATGAGCGGACCTCGTCAGCAACCACCGCGAAACCTCGGCCATTTTCTCCGGCTCTTGCCGCTTCTATTGCTGCATTTAATGCAAGTAGATTAGTTTGCTCTGCAATGCTGCTAATAGTGTTTACAATTGCGCCTATTAAATCTGTAAACTCAGCCAGCTCTTCTGTGCTACTTACCGCTTTATCGAGTCGATTCAACAATGCTTCAATACTTAAACTGTTGTCGTTAGCTATTTGGTTGACGTCGTTTGCAAACTGAGAGGCGTTGGTGATCTCGTTAGATGCATTATCGGCCTGCTCATAAACCGCTTGCGAATTATTTAACATGCTATGTGCAAGGTCTGTGGCTTGTGCGCTTCGTTCTAATTGTTGCTGAGCAACAATGGTCATTTGTTGACCTTTTTCACTTGTTTGAATGGCCGATTTATCAAGCTCGTGGGCATCATTACTAATTGCTTTTATAAGGTGTGATAAATCGTCACTAAGCTTATTAATGTTGTTAAGTAAAGTGCCAAACTCATCTTTGCTACGCGGTTGGCTGCGTTTGGAAAAATCACCCGAGGCAATACGTGCTAAATCGCTATTTACTTTTTTAAGCGGTTTTAGCATAGCATTGGTTGTAAATATTGAAATAACAATAAGTAATCCAATAAGTACAATCGCAATTATAACAACAGAGCTAGAGCCCATATTAATTGCCGATTTGGCACTGTTTTGCAGTGTTTGAAAACGCTCGTCAGCTAGCTTGTTAAGCTGTAATAATTGGCTTTCTGTGTCTATAAATTCTTGTTGAAAGCGCTCAAAACTTTGCTGTGCCATTTGGGTGTTTTTAAGCGCTTTATTTTGCTGAGCGTAAATACCATCGGGTCCATTCAATCGTGATCTTAAGTTATTAAATTGCTCGGTGAATTGAGCCGCGTTTAAATTGTCACCTAAGGGAGTGGCTTGTTGTTCTAAATACACAAAGTTTGGCTGGATGTTATCAAGTAAAAATTGGGTATCTTGTTGATGATCATTTAAGTCGCTAACACTGGTAGTTTGCGTAATACTTTTAATATTGTTGCTTAAATTAAATAGTAAGTCGTCTATGCGTGTTGCAGTACCAAATACAGAGCTGAGTAAAGATTGCTGCTTTGCACTGACCTCTATGAGTTCTATATCGAGTAAGCCATTACTGAGATTGCTGAGCTCAACACCAAACTCTGTAATTAATATAGCGGCAGTCGACTGCGCACTAAAACGCTGTTCTTTGGCATTAAACATGTTTGCGCTTGTTTTGCTTAGTTGCTCAAAGTTTTTTGAAGCGTCAACTAGCAAAGTTTGCATGTTTTGCTGACCCGTTAATTGCGGCTTAAGCGCATTGAGCATATTACTGAATTCTTGTTGCTCGCTAAGAGCTTCTTCTTTATTGGTCAGTAATAAATCAGGTTTTGTTTGACTATAAGCTAGAGCATTGAATTTGGTAATAGAAAGAAGCGATAGCCTTAAGTCTTTACTTACTTGTTGGGCTGGTACGGCAAGGTTTTCTATACGTGAAGTTGTGGTGCTTATTTTATTTAAGGACCAGTAAAAAAATAAGCTACTAATAAGCATTAGTAAGCCAATGGCAGAAAAGGCTAAAATTATTTTATGTTTAATGGCAATAGAACGCATAACTTCATCAACAAAATTAAGACTTTTGTTAGTGTAGCAAGTTTTTTAATATGTTGTTAGTAGGTTGTTATTTTGTGCTGCATAGGTGTTTATTCCCTGAAATTATAAGCATAGCTTCAGTGCCTTTCCCCCAAAAAAGGACTTTGTTACTAATGTATTTATTACCAGAGGCGCTTTTTGCATGCGTAAGATGATAGGTTTTATTTTTAAAAGTGAGTTCTGCCTTTTCGTTTGCTAAGACATTAAGCACGGCTTTATTATCATTGCATACATAGTGTGTGGTTGTTGTTTTGTCATTGCACCCTATTAAACACAGTAAATAAACTACTAAAACGATTGTTGCTTTCATTTCCCCTTCCTTTATCTTTCACCGGCTATTCTATTTCAGAATAACAGAGCAAAATTAACCGTTGGTGAAAGACGTGCTTTACGTTATGTTGATTAAATTATTTATAAGATAGGGTCTGTTGATCTTTTCGGATTGAAATTTATTCAAACTAGGGACTATTTAATCGCGGCGCGAGGTTTGTAACCTAGTGGACTAAGTAAAAGCCGAGCAACAAAGAATAAGTAGCCCCTAGGAAGAACCAAACAGGCTACTGTAAATTAACCTTTAAAGAACAACAGACCTTAGGAAGCACAATGGCAGGCACTAATCTTTTAACATTATTAGATGATATAACGGCTTTACTCGATGACATTGCAACCGTGAGTAAAATTGCGACAAAAAAAACGGCGGGTGTTTTAGGAGACGACTTAGCACTCAATGCACAGCAAGTAACGGGTGTATCAGCCGACAGAGAGCTACCTGTTGTATGGGCGGTAGCAAAAGGGTCATTTTTAAATAAAGCCATACTTGTCCCAGCAGCTTTAATGATCAGTGTTTGGCTGCCATGGCTCATTACACCACTGTTAATTTTAGGTGGTTTGTTTTTATGTTTTGAAGGGGCTGAAAAAGTATTTGCGCGATTTTTACCTCATCACGATGATATTGCCGATGGCGACGAAACGCCTGATTTAGTTGAATATGAAAAGCAAAAAATAAAAGGCGCGATACGAACGGACTTTATTCTATCGGCTGAAATTATTGTTATTACGCTCGGCACTGTTGCAGGCCAAACATTGCTTAATCAATCTTTAGTGCTTTGTGTAATAGCCATTGTTATGACTATAGGTGTTTACGGACTTGTGGCTGCCATTGTAAAACTTGATGATGCAGGCTTGTATTTGGTGAATCAATCTAAAGTCTCTGGCAGTACGGTTAAAGAGTTTATAGGTAAAGGCTTACTTGCAGCAGCACCGCGACTTATGCAATTTTTAGCGTTTGCAGGTACTGTTGCTATGTTTTTGGTGGGTGGGGGTATTTTATCTCATGGTATTGAGTTACTGCACCACACACAACTTAATATGATTGGCTATGCGCAATCAATACTAGGCAATATAGGTGAGGTATTAGCTCCGCTTATTTTTGATGGGTTGTTAGGCGTTGTTGCCGGGCTGGTTATTGTTTTGTTTGATTTATTGTGCAGGAGAGTAGCCAACATTAAATAATTTCATTTCAATATTAAACTATTGTTATTTATGTGTATTTTTTGTAAAGTCATGTTCTAACTAATTTTTAAAAAAGGATTTTTATGAGTAAACTCCTATCTGTTTTTTTGTTATTTGCTGTCTTAATAACTAGCGCACAAGCTAAAACTAATCATTTGTCTATTGAAAGCTTTAGTAAGGCAACTGAGTTTGATGGCGTTAAATTATCGCCAGATGGTAAGTATCTTGCTGTTATTACTCGTCCAGAGGGTAAAAAAGTTCTCATGATTTTAGATGTTGCTACTTTTAAACCAATGCATGCAGTTCAGTTCCCAGGCAATGGGCAAGTAGGTAATTACAACTGGGTAAATAATGAACGAATCGTTCTTGCTAAAGAGTATTTAAGAGGCTGGAAGGAGCAGCCTGAGTATCACGGTGAATTATTTGGTGTAAATGCAGATGGTAGCCAGGGTAAATATTTAGTTGGTTATCAAGGTGAAATGCAAACAGGGAGTAATATAAAAAAAGCAACTTCAGTCAGAGGGACTTCTTTTGTTCTTGACCCTTTACTAAGTAATCGCCGTAAAATGCTTGTATATACAATACCTTGGACAGCTTCAAACGAGCCAAACACTATAGTATATGAAGTAGATGTTTATAAAGGGCACCGAAAGAGAGTTGTGCGTTCGCCTGCTAAGATGGCCGGTTTCTTAACTGATAATGATGGCAATGTTCGTGTGGCTGTTTCAAACGAAAATTATATTGACCAAAGTATCTATACGCGTGGTAAATCAGGTGGTAAATGGACAAAACTTGACTTAGGTGGTCTTCCATATGGTGATGTTAATCTTAGAGCTTTTGATGATTCAGGTGACTCAGTTTATGTCACTGCATCTCAGGCCGGCGAGGCAGAAGGACTTTATAAACTTAATTTAAATACAAAAAAATTCGAACTATTACATAAAGATAAGTTCGTATCCCCTAAGAGGGTTTGGGTGGATGAAGTATCGAAAGAGCTTTTTGCGATTGAACATGAGTTAGGCTATCCCACCTACTCTTTTGTTGGTGGTAGTTCACAAAAAAGTGCTTACTTAAAGGCATTGCTACAATCACTGAAGGGTAATCAAGTACAACTTGTAAGCAGTACATTAGATGGTAGCGTCAGTGTAATTTATGCTTCAAGTGATACTAACCCAGGTGATTATTACTTATTCGACTCGACTCAAAATAATTTACGTTTTTTGTTTTCTTCTCGTAGCTGGATTAAACCGCATGAAATGGCAATTACCAAGCCTATAAACTATACAGCACGTGATGGGTTAACTATACATGGTTATTTAACTGTTCCTAATAATATGGAAGAAGAAAATATGCCACTGGTTGTTATGCCACATGGTGGTCCTCATGGAATAAGGGACTGGTGGGGTTATGATCCTGATGCACAGCTGTTAGCTAATAGAGGTATCGCAGTCTTAAAGATTAACTTTAGAGGCTCAGGTGGTTTTGGTCGTAATTTTGAGCATACAGGCCATTTAAAATGGGGTAGCGAAATACAATTTGACATTATTGATGGTGTAAAAGATCTAATCAACAAGGGTACTGTTGATAAAGATAACATTTGTATAATGGGGGCTAGTTTTGGGGGGTACTCAGCTTTACAAAGCGCCATTATAGAGCCTGATATGTTCAAATGCGCCATTGGAGTTGTTGGAGTGTATGATTTACCACTTATGTTTGATGAGGGCGATATTGCAGAACAAGAAAGAGGTCAACGCTACCTTGAACGTGCGATTGGAACGAATCAAGAGAAACTCAAACAGTTTTCCCCTAGCTATAATATTGACAAGTTAAAAGCGCCGGTTCTCATTGTTCATGGTGGTGAAGATCGTCGAGCACCTATAGAGCAGGCTGAGTCGCTAGTTACGGCTCTGAAAAAATATAAGCATCCTTATATATACGAGCTTTTAGAAGATGAGGGACATGGTTTTTATAAAGAAGAACATCGGTCTCGTTATTACAAACAAGTGCTTAGTTTTTTAGAGCAACACATGAGTTTTTAGTCTATTGCAGATATCCTTATTACAAAAAGCCAATTTACAACTGGCTTTTTAATTAGCACGTTATAAATTTACACAACTTCTCAAGCTCGTAAGCTGCTTTACTATTACCTTGAGCAATTGCTTTTTTATACCAGTAAATAGCTTGTTGTGTGTTTTTGCCTGCACCTTGCCCGTCTCGGTACATTTGTGCAAGGTTAAGCTGACCCCATTGAGAGCCTGACTCTGCAGCAAGTTTAAAGCTCTCTAAGGCTTCTTCAAATTGCCCATCTTTAAAGTACATAATGCCTTGCTGGTTATTTTTATCTAGTTTTAAACCTTTGTATAAAGGCTTAGGTTTAGGCGGAAACATCACAAACCCACCATACAAGCTATTAGCGTGTGGGCGTAGTACATCGTAAATCACGTCACTGTCATATAAGCGCTTTACCTCATCACGCGGTAAGGTAATTGTGTTTGTTGAAAAATAATCGCGTTGCACTAATAAGCTGGTGCGCATCGCCGTGGTTATGCCTCGGTTGCGTTTATAGCTATAGTTGCTTACTTGAAAAGTAATAAATTGCTCGTCAAAGCTTAGCACTTGGGCCACTTTTAAATTTGTTAGCGTCCATGGTTCGTGAGTAAATTTATCGGCGTGAACTAAGTACGTATCAAATGCCTGTGGGTTATTTAAGTAGCTGTATTTGAGTGCTTGGTTATCGGTGTATTGTTGAAAAAAATACACCATTACCCACAATAATAAAATTAAGCCAACCCCGTATTTTGGCAGGCTTAGTTTTTCAATTAAGGGGAGTTTTTTTATACTAATGACTTCGTTATGTCCACATTGGTAGCATTCGCGCTTGTAGTTTAGCTTTAACGGTACGATAGGAATAATCGTAAAACGTAAGTAACGGCTATGGTTTACTAAGTGATAGCTATCGCTTTGGCAGTTTGGGCAGCACTGCGTTTGTGAAAAGTGAGGAAAGGACTGACTGGTGTTGAAAAGCAGCATGCAATAATGCCCCGAGTTTTAATTTCTATTAAAGTAAATCAAGGGGCATATTTTTTAAAGCAGCAAACTGTAAGTAAGTATGTCTGCTACTCTTTTGTTGTTACTTTTGGTTTAATTGTTGTTTTTGCGTCTGCTGCCATAAGTGCAAATACCGCATAGGTTGCTGTATTTTGACGAAGCTTTGCTGGCGTTACTTTATCAAGCGTGTCGTCGGCAGTGTGGTGATAATCAAAGTAGTCTGTACCATCTTGGGCTAGCTCAAAAATAGGTGCCGAGACTGCATTTTTAAATGGAATTAGATCAGGTCCGCCGTTAGCTTGGTTTTTACCAATGTACTCAACATTTAAAGGGGCAAGTTCTTTCGCGATAGCGCGCACTACGGGCAGTGACGCTGCATCTACATTTGATTCAAAACCGTAAACTACATCAGCGCCAAAATCAGACTCTGCGGCAGCAACAATATTGTGTAAGTCGTTTTTATGTTTCGCAAAGTAAGCTTTAGCACCCCATAAACCAAGCTCTTCAGCGGCAAAAAGGACAACGCGAATACTGCGTTTAGGGCGTTTTACATCGCTAATATGTTTAGCTGCCGCCATAGTTAATGCAACGCCGGCGCCGTCATCAAGTGCGCCCGTGCCTAAATCCCATGAGTCTAAATGTCCGCCAATTAATACATATTGTTCAGGGATTTCAGTCCCGTTAAATTGGCCTATAACATTGTTACTAGTGCCTTCGCCAAGGTTTTCGGTTTGTACATTTATATTTACCGATACATCTTTACCTAAAGCGACTAAGCGAGCAATTTGATCTGCATCGGGGTTGGCAATGGTTACATTAGGTATTTTTTTAACACCTTCTTTGTAATAACTACCGCCAGTGTGGGCAAAACGGTGATGACCTGTACTTACTGAGCGCATCATGTAGGCCACAGCCCCTTTTTTAGATGCTTCAATTGCTCCAGTGGCACGTGCTTTAACAGCGGGTCCATAACCATTACCGTCTATATCGCGATTCATTCGGTAATTAATGTAAGCAATTTTACCCTTTAAGCTATTAGCCGGTGCAGCTTTTAGCTCATCAAGTGTTTCGAATAATTCAATGGGTGCGCTAATACCTTCTTTGGGTGTGCTTATGCTATTACCTAGCGCGGTTAAATGAAGGGGTTGTTCGCTAGGCGTTAATATTTTTCCACTTTCGCTGTAGCGGCGCCACTCTGGGAACGTCGCCTCTTCAAGCCATACCTTGTCAAAACCGAGTTCTTTAAATTTAGCTTGCGCCCATGCAACGGCTTTTTTGTCGTTTTCGGTGCCTGGTAAGCGCGGGCCAACTTCTGTTGTTAGTGACTCTAATAGCTCATAGCTTAGGTGGCTATTAAGTGCAGTGGTACGCACTTCATCTACTTGTTGTAATTGCTTTGGTGTAAATTCGTTGCTGCTGGCAGTGGCTGCCATGCTACTGGTAAGGAGTAGTGCGGTGATGAGATTTTTCATGGTAATTAGCCTTGTTTGTAATTGCGGCTATTAAAACATGTAATAAAGACGTAAAAAATAGAATGAGATGAATGAGCGGCTTTAAAGCGCAAAAAGCCCGCGTATTTTAAGCGCGGGCTGGTAATTAAAGCGCTTAATTAAAAGCTAAACTGTGCAGCTAGTCTTACGTTAGTACCTTCACCTATTGTTACGTTATTTGTTCCGCCACCGGCTAGATAATCTTCATCAAATAAGTTTTCTATGTTTAGGCGTAAGTTAACATCGGTTTTGCTTACTTTAAGTTTGTAAGTTGCACCTACATCCACGCGTGTGTAGGCATCTTTAGTAATCGTGTTGGCACTATCTGCAAAGCGCTCACCTTCGTAAAATGCACCCGCATTAAATGCAATCGCGTCGTTTAATTCGTAACGAGTCCAAAGCGATGCAGACCATTTAGGGGCATCGGTAGGGCGCTTACCTTCCAATTCTTCGTCACGCTCGTAATTTGCATCTAAATACATAGTTGATGCCATTACGAATAAACGGTCAGTTGCCGCACCTTGCGCTGTTAGTTCAACGCCTTTGTGGCGCTGTTCACCAATTTGGTTTGTTTCAGAGATTAAATCACCCACTGGTATATCAAGTGTTTCTGTAACTAGTGTGCCATTTTTACTTATGTCAAAAAGCGCACCACTTAGCATTAAGCGATCATCAAACAATTGCCACTTAACGCCAATTTCTTTTTGCTCAGAGGTAACGGCGTCAAGCTTCATACCATTATTTATATCGTCTTCGTTTACAAGAGTATCGCTTCCTTGAGGCTCAAAGCCTTCAGAGTAACTCGCGTATACGGTAGCTGATGCATTAGGGTGATAAAGAACACCTACTTTTGGCACAAACGATTCATTATTTGCATCTTCACGTGTTTGCTTATCGTAGCGACCACCAAGCGATAGCTGCCATTGTGGCGAAAACGTGATTAAGTCTTGCACATAAATACCGTAATAGTCGTATTCTGTTTCGCTAATAGTGTCGTCAGTTTTGTAACTGACAGTTGGACGATTTGGTTCTGCTTGGCCTGCTATAAAATTAAATGAATCAGCTGAGGTGCGACGCTGGCCATAATAATAATCAAGCGAGTTAGCACCAATTAATAATTGATGATGAACACCGGCAGTTTCAAATTCACCAATGAAGTCGATAAATGCTGTTTTAAATTGCCAGTCGTCGAATCGGTCGTACGGGCGAGACTCATAGCTGTCGCCTTCAACAAAATTACCCGGCTTACGTGGCGCTGACTCAAAACGTTGGCGCTCAAATGTTTGTTCGTTATAACCAAGTTTTACTTGCCAGTTATCGTTTAAAAACACTTTAAAATCTATGCCCGCATTTTCTACCGTTATGTCGGTAAACGCCCAAGACATATCGCGAATAGTTTTATCGTCGCCAATAACGTTTGCGTTGTCGTCTATCCATGCGCCGGTGTCTAAACCTGCTTCGTCGTCTGTGCGGTCGTAATGCACACGTACTAAGGCATTGTCACTAATGTCGTAATCAACAATAAATGCACCTAAAAAGCGGTCACGTTCGCGGTTTTCACCATTTTGGTATTCGCGCCAGTAATCAACATCTTGCTTAACTAAAATACCGCGTGCACGTAAATCTTCTGCATCCGTTAATGCTCCGCTAGCATCAAGCATAAACCGCGTTGAACCGTGTTGATCTACATCTGCACTGGCATTGAACAAAGTTTGTGCTGTTGGCTTTTTAGTGACCATATTAATTAGTCCGCCAGGGCCTGATTGACCATATAAAATGCTCGATGGACCTTTAATAACTTCTACTTGCTGTAAAATTTCAATGGGTTGTTGATAGTGCGACCAGTGCTGATGACCATCGCGTAAGTAACCCGTTGATGAGCTAAGTTCAAAACCACGTAAGTTAAATACTTCACGGTTACGTTGTTTAGAACCAGCCGTTAAGCTTGCATCGTTTGAAAGTACTTCACCTAGTGTTGTCGCAAGTTGTTCGTTAATAATAATATCGCTAATTACAGTCACTGATTGAGCAGTATCGAGTAATGAAGTTGATGTTCTCATTGCACCATTTGCGTTATCTACTTTGTAGTCATTAAAGAAACTTCCTTTGACTTCAATATGTTCAAGGTCGGTAGAGTTTGCATATGTGTTTGTTGTTATTGTTGCTAATAGTGCGATGTAAAGTGAACTCAGTTTCATTTGATGCTTCCAGCTCATTATTTAAATAAAAAGTGAAGCGCAATCTTAATGAAAATAAATATCATTTGCAATGTGTTTTTATTAACAATGTTTTATAATGTGTTTGCTAATGGTTGCCAATAACGAATTCTGCTATTATTAGCGGCATATTTAGTGGGACTTTATCCTGCGTTATTTTTACTGCTATGGAATTTACTGTGACTTCAACTGCTTTTTCATCTTTGGCTTTACCAGCTGGACTTGTTGATAATTTATCGACGCTTGGCTACGCCCACATGACACCTGTACAGGCGCAAAGTTTGCCACCTGTACTTGAAGGTAAAGACATCATTGCTCAGGCAAAAACCGGCTCAGGTAAAACGGCTGCGTTTAGTTTAGGTGTGCTTGCTAAATTAAACGTAAAACGTTTTAGAATTCAATCGCTAGTTTTATGTCCAACACGTGAACTTGCTGAACAAGTGGCTGTTGAAATGCGTAAGCTTGCGCGTGGTATCCATAATATTAAAATATTAACGCTATGTGGTGGTGTATCAATTGGGCCGCAAATTGGGTCACTTGAACACGGTGCACACATCATTGTTGGTACACCAGGGCGCGTAGATGACCATATTCGCAAAGGGACTTTACGGTTAGACGATGTAGAAACATTAGTATTAGACGAAGCCGATCAAATGCTTGATATGGGCTTTCAAGATACCCTTGATGCGATTATTGAATGTATTCCACAAAACCGCCAAACGCTTTTGTTTAGTGCTACTTTTCCACGCGCAATCGAAGCGATAGCAAAGCGTGTACTTAGTAACCCAGAGATGATTAAAGTAGAAGAAGAGCAAGAAAAAAGCACAATAAAACAATACTTCTACAAAATGGATAACAATAAACAGCGCTATCCAACACTTAAGTTACTATTACTTAAATTTACACCACAAAGTTGTGTTGTGTTTTGTAACACCAAGGTAGAAACGCAGCAAGTATGCGACGATTTAGCCGATGAAGGTTTCAGCGCCGTGGCATTGCATGGTGATTTAGAACAACGTGACCGTGAGCGCACTCTGATTCATTTTGCTAATAAAAGTGCGTCTATTTTAGTCGCGACAGACGTTGCCGCACGTGGTTTAGATATTGACGATATGGACATGGTAATCAACTACCATTTAGCGCATGACCCGCAAACACACGTTCACCGAGTTGGGCGAACAGGCCGCGCGGGTAAAAAAGGGATTGCTTGCTCAATTTATGGTGATGCAGAGCAATTTAAAGTAGCGCAAATTGGTGATCACTATGAGCGCGACTTTGAACCAGAGCCAATGCCTTCATATAATTTGTTGGACAAACCACCGTACAAACCAGACATGGTCACTCTGATGATAGATTCAGGTAAAAAGCAAAAAGTGCGTGCTGGTGACATTTTAGGTGCGTTAACAGGTAAAGACGGTATTGCTGGGCGTCAAGTAGGTAAAATCAATGTTCTTGATAACGTCGCATTTGTAGCTGTTGAACGTAATGCGTCTAAACCGGCACTTCGTAAATTAACCGAAGGTAATATAAAAGGGCGCAAAATTCGTGCTCGTCGCCTAACGCGTTAATCAAGTTATGAGCGAGCAGCCGGTTTAAGCTGCTCGTACTCTACTTTTATTTGCTTAAATGCATTCTCGCAGCCAGTAGGTTTGTCTGGGTGGTGCGCCAGTGCAAGCTGTCGCCAACGTTTTTGTAATTCTTTAAGTGAAAAATCATTTGTTAGCTGCCACTTTGCCAACAGTGCGTCAAAGTGATCTTCTGTTAAAGCTGGCGCGCTATTTACCTTCTTAAACTTTTGCCAAAAACTTGTGAGTAGCTCATTAATTTGCTCTTCGCTTGCTTCGTAATTCCCCCAGTCTAAATAATAATCTTTTAAGTTTGATTTAACCGTTGCAGGGCTTTCTATTTCCGTTTCAATAAGTTCTATATGAAGTGTTGATATTAAGAGACTTTTAGGGTGAAGTTGTTCCTGTAATTGATACAATGCATTCATAATTAAAAAATTACGCTTAAATAAATCACGTTCAGGGTTTTTATCAAGTGGCTTAATTGCGCCACAATTAATAAGCTCAGCTGCTAGGATATGAACTTGCCACACTTTTTGGGTTAATATTAAGTCAAATATTCGGTCAATCAGTGGGTTAAGCATTGTTTAGGTCCTAGTATTTAGTGTATCTTCAGTACAGATTACATTGTTACACGTAACAATTTGAAGGATTAAAATTATGCATGGCAAGCTCAAGTGCCTCTTATTCATTGTATGCAGTTTGTTCTATTTGCCAAGTTATGCTCAACAATCAGAACCATTATTAGAAGAGTTTAAACAACAACAACAATGGGATGCAAAGCTTGAGTTAGGTAACGCCTTACTTAATAACCAACGTATTACAGCTCAAAGTCGTGCTGTAATATATGCAGGCCTTGCCGATACTGCGCTGTCGAGCGGCCACTTTAGCGATGCTTTTAATTACTTTAAATTATTAGAGCAAGAAACTTCTGGATCACTTCTTCCTAGCGAGCACTTTCGTGCAATTAAAATGCAAGGTGTTGCACTTTTTTATCAAGGCTTGTTTAAACAAGCAATTACTCAATATACGCGTGCACTTGATATTGCGAAAATTAATAACCAACCATTAGAACAAGCAAATTTATTGAATAATATTGGTTTAGCTTATTTTAATATGCATAAGTTAGTAGCAACGCTTGATTACTACCTAAAAGCAAAAGAGATTTACGAAGAGGTGGGTAGTGAACAGGATAAAGGGGATATTTTAATTAACATAGCGGGCGTGTATATACGCTTATCTCGTTATGAAAATGCCATGAGTATTTATCAAGACGTGTTAAAAATCTTTCGCAAGTTAGATGATAATTTGGGTATTGCTATGGTGCATAATAATATGGGGGTGGTTTATTTTGAAAGCAACCAGCTAGATTTAGCGATGCATTACTACCAATTAGCAACCCGTTATTACCTATCTGTCAACAATATGAATAAGTTAGCGACTCAGTACACTAACATTGCAAACGTCAATATTATTCTCAATAAAGTGGAATTAGCGTATGAGCAAGCGCAATTAGCGATAGAGTATTCACTTAAAATTGATAATAAAAACTTAGAACTTACTGCACTGCAAACTCTCGCAAAAGTCCAGCTTGTAAGGGGAATGTTAGATGAAGCAAAAACGAACATTGAACGCGTTTTTGAATTACTTGAAGAGCATAGTAATGATCGCATTATGCGAGATGGACTTGGCACCCATGCTTTGATTGAGGCAAGTAGGGGGAACTACGAAAATGCAATGCAGTTGCATGAAAAGTACAATAACGAACTACGCAAATTAAGAAGTGACTCTATTGTTAAAGCCTTAGCAGTATTGGAAAGACAGTTTAAAGCCACACAATTAAATCAAGAAATTAAAGAGCTGAAACAAGACCGTAAATTACAAGAACTAAAAATGAAGCAGCGTTCGCAGTTAACGGTGTTTATTTTTGTACTGTTATTTTTAGTCATAGTGACAGGGGTTGCTTTATACCGACGCGGCGCAGAAAAACGGGCAAAGCAATATTTAGCTGAGCAAGTGGCGCAACGCACAGCAGAGCTTCAAGCTGTTGCCCAAGAGTTAAGAGCAGCTAATGATGTTAAAAGTCAATTTTTGGCTAATGTTAGCCATGAAATAAGAACACCATTAACGGCGATTCTCGGACAAACAGACGACTTAATGAATGGTTTATACGAGCCTGAACAGCTAAAAGATGAGTTAGCTATTATTCAGCGGCATAGTAACCATTTAAAAAGTTTGATCAACGATGTACTTGATTTAAGTAAAATAGAAGCGAATAGGTTAGAGCTTAATGTTTCTTGTTTTGACATGGTTCAACTGGTTAACGATGTGCACGCAATGTTTAACCCTCAGGCAAAAGCAAAAAATCTCAGGCTTGTGCTTGAAAATAAGGTGGGCGATGAGTTTTACACCCGCCTTGATATAATGCGAGTAAAACAAATTCTCATTAATTTGTGTGCCAATGCTATTAAGTTTACCCAATCAGGGCAGGTATTAATTGCATTAAATAAAACAGATCAGGGTATTGTACTGATTGTTAAAGATACCGGTATAGGTATGAACTCATCACAATTAAAGCTCATTTTTGAATACTTTAGCCAAGCAGATAACAGTATTAGCCGACGTTTTGGTGGTACAGGTCTGGGGCTTAGTTTATCGCAGCAGCTCGCTTCTATGATGGGCGGGTATATTAGCGTGCAAAGTGAATATAAAAAAGGAAGTCAATTTTCGTTCTTTTTACCTTGTGCACAAGTTTCTAGTGATCAAATCGATATTGGGCAAATAGAGCAAAATAAAGTGCAACTAAGCGGTACTGTCCTGCTTGCAGAGGATCATGCAGATAACCGTAGGTTTATTAGCCGTTACTTGCGTTCATTAGGGCTTGATGTAATTGCGGTAGAAAACGGTGAGCAAGCTGTGGAGCGTTGCTTGCAAGAGTACCCAGATCTTGTATTACTCGACATTCAAATGCCTATAATGGATGGACGAGCGGCCTTTGAACTATTGAAAAAATGTGGTTTTCAACGGCCAATTTTTGCGCTCACTGCAAACGCAATGAGTCACGAAATTGACGACTACCTTACATTAGGATTTAACGGTTACCTTGCAAAGCCATTGGATAAAGACTTATTTTATAAAACCTTGTCAGAAAATTTAGACCAAGTTCATTCGGACGAACCTAATGTACCAAGTGAGATAGACATCAGTGATTTAGTAATAAGTTTTAAACAAAGTTTTGGTTTAGAAAGCGAAAATATTACACAGCATTTTCTAAGTGAAGACTTTGACGCTTTGCAAAAAGATAGCCACCGAATATTAGGTGCAGCACAAATGTTCGCCTTAGAGGAAATAGCTTCAGCTGCGAAAAATTTAGACAGCGCCTTATTGCAAAAAGGCGAAAAAGATATGAAATATATTAATCAGCTTGTATCAGAGCTCCAGGCTGTATTACACAAATACAATGAAACGTAAGTACACATTACAACAAATATAAAAAAAGCGCCCAGGGCGCTTTTTTTTGTATTACTTAAATGCGTTTATTGGCGTTTCATCGAATCAAAAAACTCATCATTGGTTTTACTCATTGATAGTTTATCGATTAAAAATTCCATGGCGTCAATCTCTGACATTTCATGAACAATTTTACGTAAAATCCATAGCTTTTGCAGCTCATCAGGCTTAGTAAGTAGTTCTTCACGGCGAGTACCAGAGCGGTTAAAGTCGATAGCTGGGAATACACGTCTTTCCGCAATTTTGCGGTTTAGATGTAATTCCATGTTACCAGTACCTTTAAATTCTTCGTAGATAACTTCATCCATTTTAGAGCCAGTATCGATAAGTGCAGTGGCTATAATTGTTAAGCTACCACCTTCTTCAACGTTACGTGCGGCACCGAAGAAACGCTTAGGCTTGTGTAGTGCGTTAGCGTCAACACCACCGGTAAGTACTTTGCCTGATGAAGGAATAACTGTGTTGTAAGCACGTGCTAAACGCGTGATTGAATCAAGTAAAATAACAACGTCTTTTTTATGCTCAACTAAACGTTTTGCTTTTTCGATAACCATTTCGGCAACTTGTACGTGACGAGATGCAGGCTCATCAAACGTTGATGCAATAACTTCACCTTTAACAAGGCGTTGCATTTCAGTTACTTCCTCAGGACGTTCGTCAATTAGTAAAACCATTAACGTTACATCAGGATGATTATGCGTAATTGATTGTGCAATATTTTGCAGTAGCATTGTTTTACCCGCTTTTGGCGGTGCTACTAATAAACCACGTTGGCCACGGCCAATTGGTGATGCTAAATCAAGTACACGAGCAGTGATATCTTCTTTACTACCGTTACCACGTTCCATGCGGAAACGTTCGTTTGCATGTAGTGGCGTTAAGTTTTCAAAAAGAATTTTGGTGCGAGAATTTTCAGGTTTATCAAAGTTAACTTCGTTTACTTTAAGTAATGCAAAGTAACGTTCACCATCTTTTGGTGGACGAATAAGGCCTGAAATTGAGTCGCCAGTACGCATACTGAAGCGGCGAATTTGGCTCGGTGATACATAAATGTCATCTGGGCCAGCTAAGTAAGAAGCTTCTGATGATCTTAAAAAGCCAAAACCATCTTGCAAAATCTCAAGCACACCACCGCCGAAGATATTTTCTCCGCCTTTGGCATGGGATTTTAATATGGTAAAAATGATATCTTGCTTTCTTAAGCGGGCTACGTTTTCGAGCCCCATGGACTCAGCTAAGTTTACAAGTTCTTTAATAGACTTGTCTTTTAATTCGCGTAAATGCATATTGGTGGGTTCTTTATTACAATTGTCATACTCAAAGTCGCTTTGATCGTTGAGTGAGGTTGGTTGAATATAACTAAGGATTAGTTGGCTTTATAAACTAGCAGTTCACTGGCATAGCGTCCAGTGTTTATACAAAATAAATTCAAAAAAAGGGCAAAAAGCCCTTTTTTAGTTCTAGTCTATTAGATGTTGTTATCTAAAAACTCGATAAGTTGTGTTTTTGAAAGTGCACCAACTTTAGTTGCAGCAACTTGGCCATCTTTAAAAAGAAGCAAAGTAGGGATGCCGCGAATACCAAATTTAGGCGGAGTGCCAGCATTTTGGTCAATATTAAGTTTAGCAACAGCAACACGACCGTCGTATTCATCAGCAACTTCATTAAGGATAGGGGCGATCATTTTACAAGGTCCGCACCATTCAGCCCAGAAGTCTACTAGTACAGGCTTGTCTGATTGTAATACGTCAGCTTCAAAGCTATCGTCAGTAATTTGGATTATTTTCTCGCTCATTGCGCTCTCCGATTTAGTTAGGCGAAATATTTAGTGCGTATTTAAACACTCTTGTTTCTTAT
>Ga0207891_1000254_pt1 | contig 41784 bp, 36 predicted proteins | sample LinPmetageLP50_FD_184061 | JGI IMG/M metagenome (GOLD analysis project Ga0207891, IMG submission 184061) | Marine viral communities from the Pacific Ocean - LP-50 (SPAdes) | ecosystem: Environmental > Aquatic > Marine > Oceanic | place: Pacific Ocean | collected 2011-08-27 | reverse complement strand
TATAAAACACTATATTGAGCGCTTCTATAATACTGAACGGCTCCACAGTAGCCTTGGTTACCGGACTCCGCTAGAGTTCGAGGGAGCTAACTAATGAGGGCGTGTCTACTTTTTTGGGGGAATACCATAAGCACACAGCGGGCGCCCAGCTACTTAACGCTTCTCCCGCCGTTGCAGGCTAATCAAATGACTGAGCGTACTCCTGAGCTTCAACGGTTTGACCGGTTTGTTCATCAACACATAACCAAGGTCTCGAATGTGTTGTTTGAGTTCATTGGTGTAGTTCGCGGTAATCATTACCACTGGGACCGGATGAAGACGCCGCCCATTAATGCTGGCAACAATATCCGCGCCAGTCTCATCGTTATCGAGGTGGTAGTCGGCAAGGATCAGATCCACCGGGCTTCCAACCGGGTCTAACTGGCGCTCCAAGTCCGCCAGCGACGTGGCTCCGGTTACCCGACAATCCCAGCCTTCCAGCAGAGTTTTCATGCCTGCACAAATTGCGTGATCGTTATCAATCACCCAGACCCTTGCGCCGCCCAGGCCCTGATCTGCCATCGCATTGTGCACCACCTTGCTGGCAGTACCTACGCCTTTGGGCTGAAGCCGACCCGTGGGTACGCGCACGCTAAATACGGAGCCTTTACCTTCAACCGACGACACCGAAACATCATGGCCCAGCATGCGAGCAATTTTATCCACGATAGCAAGGCCAAGGCCCAGCCCCTTGTCAGGACGTGAGCCCTCAGGTCGGATACGCTTGAATTCCTGAAAGATTTCGCTCAGTTTGTCCTGAGGAATGCCGGGCCCGGTATCCCAGACCTGCAGTAATACGTGATCTTTCTGGCGCCGGCACCCCAGTAGAATCCGACCGCTGTCGGTGTAGCGAATGGCGTTGGTTAAAAAGTTTCGCAGAATACGCGCCAATAGCTGAGAGTCTGATTCCACAATTGCTGAGGACGCCACGAAATCGAGCCTTAGGCCTTCCGCAACAGCCATTTGTTGGCACTCGCGGGCGATGTTATTAAGAAGATCACGCAAGTCAAACGCGGTGATATCCGGCTTAATCACACCGGCGTCCAGTTTGGAAATGTCGACTAAGGTGCCCAGCAGACTCTCCACGTCATCCAGCGAAGCGCTGACCGAACGCACCTGACCTTCGGCTTTAGGGCCAAACGATTGCTCTAACAGGGCACTGGTGAACAGCCTGGCAGCATTGAGCGGTTGCAACAGATCATGACTAACAGCAGCCAGAAATTTGGTTTTCGACAGGTTTGCCTGCTCGGCTTCCAATTTTGCTTCTTGCAAGCGCGCCTCTGCAGAAGCGCGCTCGCTGATTTCCTGACGCAACTGGCTGTTGGCGTCCGTCAGCGCCGAGGTGCGCTCTTTGATCCTGTGTTCAAGATCGTCATAGGCTTGCTCTAACGCCAAGGCCGTTTTGCGGCGCTCGGTAATGTCGCGAATGAGCACGAAAAACCCGACCACATCACCGCACTCATCGAAGTTGGGCACATAGGAGCGCAACATGAAACGCACCTGTCCCTGTTCGCCAGTTTCTTCGAACTCGAAGTTCACACTATGGCCATCCAACACTTCCAGCATCTGTGGCAACAGCCGCTCATAAAGTTCTACCGAGTGCAGCTGATCAAGCCGCATCCCTAAGGGCGACTCGCCGTTGCGGCCATACCAGGCCTCGTAAACCTGGTTGCAAAACTGAATACTCAAGTCCGCGCCAACATAGGCAATTAACGCCGGAACATGGTCAGTGACCACTCGAATCCAGTGTTCGCTTTCTTCAAGCGCCTTGATGCGACGGGCCATTTCGCTGTTTTTTACATCGGTTATATCCGAATACAACACCACCAACCCACCCTCACGGGTGGGCCGTTCAGTCATTTGCACCCAACGATCATTGGAAAGCAGAAAAACGACACCTTCTGAATCGGGCTCGCGGTGTTCTTCCACAATCAAACCCGACGCGAACGCCAGTTCCCGCACACTCTCAATAGTGGTACCTGGGGTTGGCATCGCAACACCGGCATGGCGCCAATAACTGCGAAAGCGGCTATTGCTTTGCACCAGTTGGTGACGATGGTCAAACAGCACAAATCCATCGGCAATACTCTCGATGGCATCACTCAAGCGCTGGCGGGTTGTTTCCGCCTCTTCACGGGCTCGGTTCAATGCCTTATTGCTGCCACGAAGCTCCTCCATTGCCTGGTTAAGTGCTTCTGTGCGCTCGCGCACCTGTTCGGCCAGCACTACCGAATGCTCAAACGCCGCGTAAGGTGCAGGTTTGTCGGCCATCCCGGATTCCACCCGCACAATTAACGCGTCGCGGATTTTACCCAGTCGTTCATTATCGGCTTCAAGCGTAGCGATACGCTCACGCAGAGTCGCATCCGGGTGCGACTGGGAGTTACTGGGAACTGGAATCAGGCTGGCCAATAACCACCCCCGTGAACGTTTGATTAATATGCATTCCGTTGAACTGCTCACCGTAGGTGTTAAAACCTACTACCTTGTGATGACGTAGAAATTCAGACACCGCCTCGACTTCACCGGTTAACTCGGCCTCCAGGCGGCGTAAAAAGCAATCACAACCAATGGTAATCAACGGCGGCCCCACCATGCCCTCTGAGATTTCAAGCTGCTCCCGCACGCTGTCCAACAGAGATTCGGGCGCCATGGCCGTCATGACAATACCCGTCTCCACCGCGCAATAAAAAGTCAGGCTTTTATCCGGATTGACACACTGAATCGAACGTACAAAATAATGGCCGCCGACTTTTACACCCAATGGCTGCAGCGCAAAAACGGTGCGGTCCAGTTTATCGACTGTTACGCCCACGGCACGAGCATAAGCCTCAGCGGCGGGCTCCGCATTCAATTCGTAAACCGTTCGGCTGTCAGAACAGGCGCGTGTAACAACCAGCTTTTCGTGACCTTCAGTCATGTGGTGGCTGGAAAACACGCGAAAGTCCAGGGGTGTGTTCACCAACAGAACCATGGCCGCACCGGCGTGGAAACGACCGTCGTAAAATACATGGGTGTTTGCAAGACGTTCATCATCACCCGCTGAACCGCCAAATTGCGGAATGCTGCCAAGCGCCGCATTCAGTGTTGCAAGCACCAACTCTTCGCGGCTGGACAGCCCGTCCAGCAAGGTGATGGCAAAAGTATTACCTTTGATGGGCGCAATTCGGGCATTGCGACAATTCGTCAGCAGGCCGTCAATTACGTTTTGCGCATCCTGCAGGGAAAAACGATCTATTTCACGGATCAGAGCGCAGTCAATTGAGAAAAAACGGCTGTCAAAACCAATAGCCGTGATGCACCCCCGATCATAGCCGCGCGTGGTAATTTCACCCGCCGACGTACAGCCCGACAGGCGCACATCCGGGAATGCCTGTGCAAGAGCCGGACCCAGCCCATCAAGATCATATTCTGCTGAACAGAAGAACAGAACACACCCAAGATCTGGGTGATTAAGCTGACTGGCAAGATTATTCGCCGCCAGAACCGGCTCGCGAAGGCAAGTGCTGGCAACACGGACAGCAGACATTGTCGTTACTGGCGACATCGGGATTACTTCCGCAGAAAAAGAAGGTCCCCATAATTCTACGGACTCGACAGGCTTCTCCAATGAGACTTCAGTGCTTTTTGTTGGTGCGCCGAAATGATCGTAAGCCATTGATCAGACTACTCCATTTTCAAAACCAAGCGCCTGCCTGCATGCACCAACCCCAAAACCAGCACTTTAGTTCTAGATCCTTATGCCGCGAGCGATAGAGTGCCAGCTCCACCGCCCGCACAATACGATGACTAGAACGTGACAATGGCCCCAAGCGCGATGGTGTTGATGTCAGAGTTGGTGGTGCCTGTTGTACGATTTTCGCCCTCAAACATGTTGTACTCGGCAACCAGTTTGAAGTTGCTGTTCACATCATGAAAGAAGCCCAAAGTCGTGCTTTCCGTTTCAAGATTCAGAATTTCAGCGTCAGTCTCGCCATAGGACAACACGACTCGGTTGGGCCCAAAGGTGTAGGATCCCTGAACCAGAAAACCATCGGCGTCATCTTCAGTGACTGCGCTGTTGGTAATCAGTACCGGGTTATCCCCCTTTGAGGTAAAACCAGATGCCGCTAGCGTCAATCCAGACAATGAGGCTTTAACACCGTAGCCCACACCACTACTGTCGACCTCGGTGCCGCCATTTTCAGCTGATTGGTACCGGCCATTGAGCCAGCCGGTCAACCCTAACCCGTTCATATCGGTGCTGTAGGTTATCTCCGTTTCAAATCGCGGAGCGGAATTCTCATCATTTGTGCCGGTAACCGTGTCTGCCGGATCAAGAACACCCACAGCAACATTAAAACCGGCCATCTCAGGAGCACGATAAGTAATCTGGGCTGACGGAGTCGGGTACGGATATCCAGCGCCGATGTTACCGAAAGACACCCCACCAGCCGCACCCGGAGAGCCAAAACCCATCAAAATTTCATCAAGAAAAATATTGGAGCGCGCGTAAAGACCGAAGTCCTTACCAATCAACAACTGGCCGAAGCTACCGTCTACAGTGGCGTAAAACTGACGGACATCGATAGAAGTATCAGTTGGCGAATCCAGACTGTCATTGATCGATGTCCAAAATGAGGAGCGTCCACCGAGAGTCAAATCACCCATTTCCTTGCTGAAATTAAAGCCTATGGTATTGGGCAAAAAGCCCATCTTGATGCGGGAGTCACGGGTGTCGCTCACATCATCGTCGCGATTTACATAAAATGCGTTGAAATAGCCATCAGCGGAAAACGTTGTGCCGTCTTCGTTATACAATTCGACCGCCGCATTCGCCCCTGCACTGGCACCCATCACAGCTGCCATTGCAATGAACAGCCCTGACTTTCTGATTTTGTTGTTGTTCATAATTCCCCCAGTATGTTCGTTATTCCGAATCAGGCGACCGTTAATAAATGCCGTAAGAGACAGTTGTTGCCTGAACTTTATAATCGGCTAACAAGAAAACCTGAGGTATCGGCCGAGGGAGCCGGTTTTATGCTTATTTGGGAGGGAGTAGTAATAGCACTTTTGGACTAAGACATTCATTTGTCTGATTTTGCGCCAACAATCGGGATCAGGTGTCACAGATGGCCAAGCGTTCACCCAAATTACTGCCTCTGATAATAAATAAACAAAATCAACCATAAAGTAGCAGGCGGCTGACTCCGAGGTCGTATTGAGTCAAAACACAAACTCAATAGCATGTAAGGCATTACCCGAAAAATACCAGGAGTAACTCATGGTCGGGCGCATCGTGCTCTTTTTTCTGTATTTGTTTGTTTGTAATTCTGTAGCCCAAGCTGAGCTTTCTGAACAGAAAAAAGCGCTGATCCAGGAACTGTTTCCGTCGGCGACAGTTATCGATGAAAAGTTAGAAGACTTCCCGGTTTACCCCGTTTACCAGCTTCAGGAATTACTGGGCTACGCCTATGAGTCCATTGATCTGAGCAGGCTTCAGGGATTCGCTGGCAAACCGATCAGCATGCTGGTCGGTATGGACATCCGAGGCCGTTTTACCGGGGTAAAAGTGCTAAACCACCACGAACCGGTGTTTCTGCACGGCTTGGGCGAAGAGCCGTTATTCGACTTTGTCGATCAATACGAGGGACGGTCGTTGCGCGAACAGATTGTCATTAACACGTCCAATACCGGTAGCCAAGGGCGAACAGCTGACGGAAATTCGGTGTATTTTGACGGTGTCAGCAAGGCTACCGTCTCGGTTCTGATCATCAACGACACCGTGCTTTCATCTGCCTTAAAGGTGGCTCGTAACAAACTTGCAGGCTTCGCGCAAGCTGCACCAACAAGAGCGAAACCAGACTTTTTCGAACCGCTCACATGGCAACAACTACTCAATCGCAGTTACATTGGCCAGTGGCGGTTAAGCCGCGACGCTATTGAGTCTGAACTCGGTCGACCCTTGGCAGATTATCCTCAGGATTTTGATGGTTCCAGCAACGAACCATTCACCGAGCTGTTCTTCACTTACATTAATTCCCCCATGGTGGGCCGCAACCTGCTGGGAGAGAGTGGCTACCAAACGTTGATGGAGCGGCTGGAGCCAGGCGCGCAGGTGATGCTTGTGATGTCGCAGGGAGCCTTTCCTCACGTCTCTGAGAGCTTTGTACCCGGCACCAATCCACAGCGTCTGAGCCTGAACCAGAACGGGCTGGCTGTTGAAATGCGGGATTTGAACCTGTCAGGCCAAGGCCTGGAATTGCAGGCGGCGGGTATGCCCGACCTGGCCGCCCGCCATTTTTTTCGCACGGGCGGAAGCGCAGGTTTTAATCCAGGTGCCGATGCGACGTTAAATTTCCACATCGAACTTTCCCGCAACCATTTGGTGCAAGACAGCGCCATTATCGAAGTGCCTGTTCGATTCAACCCGGATTTATTTGAAGCAGTGGAACCAGCAGCGTCGCTTCAGGATGAGCGCGAGCCTGTATGGATTGGCCTTTGGAAGCAGCGTTGGTGGCAGATTGCGATTTTACTAACTGCGCTAACTGTGTTGACCGTGTTTTTTGCCCGCCAGAAAACGTTGAGTCGGCACCCAAAACTGGTTCATCGGTTTCGTTGGGGGTTTCTGTTTTTCACCCTGTTCTTTATCGGCTTTTTCGCTCAGGGTCAGTTGTCAGTGGTCAATATATACACGATTTTTCTTGCGCTCTCAGATGGGTTCTCACTTAACGTCTTCTTGCTCGACCCCATTATTTTCATTTTATGGCTGTACACATTTATCAGCCTGTTCGTTTGGGGGCGCGGTCTGTTCTGTGGCTGGCTGTGCCCGTTCGGTGCACTTCAGGAGATGACGGCCTGGCTGGGAGAAAAGCTTGGCCTGCGCCAGATCAAAGTACCCGAGTATTGGCACCGTCGCCTGATTCTTATCAAGTATCCTATTCTGATCGGCTTGGTGGGTACGGCTTTCTATTCGCTCGCGCTGGCGGAAAAGCTGGTAGAAGTGGAGCCCTTCAAAACCAGCATCACCCTGCATTTTGTGCGCCACTGGCCATTCGTGGTGTACGCCGTTGGGCTGCTGGTTGTCGGGATGTTTATCCACAAATTCTATTGTCGCTACCTCTGCCCATTAGGCGCTGGATTGGCAGTTATCGGTCGCCTGAGGCTGTTCAGCTGGCTGGACCGAGTGGAGTTGTGCGGCACTCCCTGCCAGCATTGCAAAAATGCCTGCGGTATCAACGCCATTCGTAAGGATGGCCAAATTGATTACGATGAATGCATCCAGTGCCTGGAATGCGTGGTCATACTCAACGACGAACAACAGTGCGTAGACAAGCGGGTGCAGAATAAGAAGCATCGGCGCCAAGCCAACATACTGGCCACCGATGCTAGCCATCCCTGACAGGTTTCAGCCGAGCAACAACAAAATCAATCGAATATTAAATAAATGAGCTGACGCAGAGGAGTTTCGAGGCTTGGAACGCAAAAAGGCAAATCAGTAACTTACTGATTTGCCTTTTAATATGGTAGCGGGGGCAGGATTCGAACCTACGACCTTCGGGTTATGAGCCCGACGAGCTACCAGACTGCTCCACCCCGCATCAAACTGGTTGTTACCGGGTTACCCCGATCAACGTGCGCGTATATTAAGGACTCACGAGAGCTTTGTCAATTGCTGTTTTCAAAGAGGTCTGTTGGGTAATGAAGTTCATCTGCTACTGATGCCACCGGTTCCTCGAAGAAACCAACCTGCTCCATCGCTTCCTGAACCGGCCGGAAAGACTTCCGATGCTCTGGCGTTACACCCAACCGAAACAAGGCTTCCATGTGCACGGTTGTAGGGTAGCCTTTATGTTGGGCAAGACCGTAACCCGGATACTTCTGTTCCATCACTTCCATTTCCCGGTCACGAGTTACTTTGGCGAGTATGGATGCGGCACTGATCGCTTCTACCCGGCTATCTCCCTTGATCACCGGCTCCGAGGGCCAATGCCACTTCGGACATTTGTTTCCATCCACCAGCACGTATTCAGGTGCAATACCCAGACCGGCAACCGCTCGCTCCATGGCAATCATTGTGGCTTGGTAAATATTGATCTGATCGATCTCATGGGCCTCACAACGGCCTAAACACCAGGCGGTAGCGTGCTCGATGATCTCGTCATACAGCGTATTACGTTTTTTTTCCGTAAGCTTTTTGGAGTCTGCGAGCCCTGCAATGGGCCGGTCGGGATTGAGAATCACCGCTGCGGTCACTACCGCGCCGATGAGTGGCCCACGCCCTACCTCATCAACGCCGGCCAGTAATCGGCCCTGATAGGCACATTCGAACGGAGGTAACGCTGGAGTGCGAGCCATTCAGCGAGCTCTCTCCTCAATAAGCCGGGAGATTGCCTGGGCCGCCTTCTCGTCGGCGTCCTGTCTCAAGGTGAGGTGCAGGTCTGTAAAGGCTTCCACCAGCCGATCGCGTTCCTGCTGGTTTTCCAGACGCTCCAGCACTGCGGAGCCGAGTGATTCCGGGGTCGCGTCGTCCTGCAAAAGCTCTGGGACCAGAGGTTGCCTGGCCAACAGGTTTGGTAATGACACATGAGGCACTTTCACCAGGCGAGAGATCAGCGTGTAGCTCAAATTGCTCAACCGATAACCCACTACCATGGGTTTCTTCAACAACATGGCTTCAAGAGTCGCGGTCCCGGAGGCCAGCAATACAACGTCTGAAGCGGCCATCACTTCACGGGAACGGCCTCTCACTATGGTGACTTGCAGCTTTACCTTGAGAGCTTCAATAAGATCGCGAACCTGCTTTTCGCGCTCACGGTTCACACACGGGATGACCAATTGCACATCCGGTCGCCTGGCCTGTATCCAGCGCGCCGCTTCCAGAAACAGAGTACCCAGGCGTTCAACTTCACCGGCTCTGCTTCCCGGCAGTATCGCCAGTAACGGTACGTTCTCATCAAGCCCCAATTCCTGCCGGGCTTTACCCGTTTCAGGGACCAGAGGAATTCGGTCTGCGAGGGGGTGGCCTACAAATGCCACGGGCACCCGATGCTCTTCATAAAACCTGGCCTCAAACGGCAGGAGGGTGAGCATCAAATCAACAGATTTGGCGATTTTGAAGATTCGCTTCTGGCGCCACGCCCAGACGGAGGGGCTCACATAATGCACCGACGGGATACCCGCTTCACGGCAACGCCGCTCGATGGCAAGGGTAAAATCAGGTGAGTCAATTCCGATGACCACATCCGGTGGTGTGGCAAAAAAATAGCTCAGCAATCGGGACCGAATGCTGAAAAGCTCCCGTATGCGACCAAGGACTTCCACCAGCCCCATAATGGACAGGCGTTCCATGGGAACCAGAGAGTGGAAACCTTCGGCGATCATCTCATCGCCCCCGATGCCGACGAATCGGGCGTTCGGGTAGCGAGTGCGAAGTGATCGAATCAGACCGGCACCGAGAATGTCTCCCGACGCCTCACCTGCAATTATTGCGAAAGTCATTCTGCGTTCACTGACGACCGCAGCAAGGGGGTGATCCATCAAACAGGGCTCCTGCCAGCTCAGCGGATAATGCCGCGATGAGCTCCGCGCAGAGAGTCGATAAGCACGCGCACTTCCGGCGTATCGGCATAGGCATCTTCCAGCACTTCAACGGCCTGCTCTGTTGTAAGCCCCTGGCGGTAGATAATCTTGTAAGACCGACGCAGAGTCATCAGAACCTCTTTGTCAAAACCCCGGCGTTTGAGGCCCTCAACGTTCATTCCGTGAGGCTCGGCCGACTGACCAGCCGCCATCACGTACGCCGGGATATCCTTGAGCACGATACTGCCACCGGCCGCCATGCTGTGCGGGCCGATATGACAGAACTGGTGCACCATGGTGCCACCACCCAGAATGGCGTGATCACCCACCGTTACGTGGCCGGCAAGCGTTGCGCAGTTCGCAAGAATGATGTTGTCGCCAATCACACAGTCATGAGCCACGTGAACATAAGCCATCAGTAGATTGTTACTGCCAATACGGGTTTCGCCCTTATCCTGCACAGTGCCCCGGTGGATGGTGCAATTCTCGCGGAAAACGTTGTTGTCGCCGATCACTAATGTGGTTGGTTCACCGGCGTATTTTTTGTCCTGGCACTCTTCTCCGATACTGCAGAACTGGAAAATCCGGTTGTTCCGGCCGATGACCGTTGGTCCTTTCACAACCACGTGAGAAAGAATCTCTGTGCCTTCGCCAATCTCAACGTTTGGGCCTACGTAACTCCAGGGGCCAACTGTTACGTTATCCGCAAGCTTGGCAGATGGATCTACAATCGCCTGAGGATGGACTCCCGACCAGTCATTTGTCGCCATTAAACTTCTCTCTCAGCGGTCAGTATCTCTGCCACGCAAACCACCTCACCGTCGACCAGTGCGCGACAATCAAATTTCCAGATACCACGTTTACCTGAGATAAGCACCGACTCCAGACATAGACGGTCTCCGGGCAACACGGGGCGTTTGAAACGCGCCTTACTGGATCCTGCTAAATATTGTACCAGCCCGTCGGAAGGTTTCCGCCCCACGGTCACAAAACCAAGAATGCCAGACAGCTGAGCCATAGCTTCAATAATCAGCACGCCTGGCATAATCGGGTTGCCCGGAAAATGACCGGTGAAGAATGGCTCGTTAAACGAGATGTTCTTGTAACCCTTGATCGACTTGGCCTTTTCAATCTCGGTAACCCGATCCACCAACAAAAACGGATAGCGGTGCGGCAGGTATTCCAGTATTTCATCGATGTACATCATTTTGATCGGCCTCAGCCCTTTGATTTCTTTTCCAGTTCTTTTATGCGCCGTGCCAGCGTATCCAGCTGGCGGAAACGCACGGCGTTCTTGCGCCATTGCCGATTCGTGTCTGCGCTGGTGCCAGATGAGTAGACTCCCGGTTGCCGAATATCCCCGGTTACCAGAGTCATGCCGGTAAGGTGCACCTGGTTGGCTATTTCCAGATGCCCGGCCACTCCGGCGGCTCCACCGAAAACACAGTGACTGCCAATCCGCGTACTACCCGCAATTCCGACCATAGCAGCCATGGCTGTGTGGTCGCCAATGCGAACGTTGTGAGCAATCTGAATGAGATTGTCGAGTTTCACGCCATTACCGATAACCGTGTCGTCCAGTGCGCCACGGTCAATTGTTGTATTCGCGCCAACTTCAACGTCGTCACCCAGAACAACGCGCCCGAGTTGCGCGATTCTGTGCCACCGGCCTTTCTCATTGGCAAAGCCAAATCCATCAGAACCAATCACCGCACCGCTGAGGATATGGCAGCGCTGCCCCACAACGACATCGTGGGCCAGCGTCACTCTGGGGCGGATAATGGAGCCAGGGCCGATGCTGGTTCGAGCTCCGATAATGCAACCTGGCCCAACAGCAACTTGATCACCAATCACAACATCCGCTTCAATAACGGTGTTGGGGCCTATACTGGCGCTGACCGCTATTGTCGCGCTGGCATCAACCACGGCCGAAGGGTGAATGCCTGGCGGCGCGACGGGGGCAGGATCAAACCAGTGGCTGAGCCGAGCATAGCCCAGGTACGGATTATCAAGTAACAGGACATTGGTCGGACGATCTGCCGCAGCCGCAGGCGATAAAATAACCGCTGCAGCGCGGGTATTTGACAGGTGCTTCGCGTAGGCGGGATTTGCCAGAAAGCTGAGCTGACCCGGGCCAGCTGCCTCGAGGGTCGCAAGACCGGAAACCCGGATTTCAGGGTCGCCGCGAAGCTCTGCCCCCAGAGCCTTCGCGATCTCTCCTAGCCGGTAAGTCGCTTCTGTCATCACGCGCTCCACAACACGCTCGTGAGCCCGAAGGCTCTCCGGCAGGAATTAACGGTTCAGCTTCTCCAGAAGCTGCGGGGTCAGGTTCATATTCGGCTTCACATAGACAACGGCCTCACTCGGAAGAATCAGATCGAGGTCGTTTTCTTCCAGCAGCTCTTTCACCGCCGCATCCACTTCAGGGCGGGCTTCTTCAAGAAACGCCTGCTTACGCTGGTTAACTGTGGAGTCGAGACGCTGCTTGAGGAAGTTGAACTCTTTAACCTTCTCCTGAAACTCGCCGGCAAGCTTGTTGCGCTCGCTCTCGTTCATCATCGCACCGTCTTTTTCCAGACGCTCTTTCAGTTCGCGGGCGAACTCCTGAGTTGCGCGGACTTTTTCCTCGTCGCCAGCAAAGTCTTTCTGGAGGCTTTCGCTGAACGTTTTGGCATCGTCCGATGAAAATAAAGCCTGACGCAGGTCCACAACACCAATACGGGTTTCAGCCACAGCAGGCATTGCCAGCGAAATAGCTGCGGCAAACATCAGTACGGTTCTAAACATAATAAGGCTCCTGTTTCTCATTCGTTCTTGTTTCTTGTGTGTCTGATTCAGAATGTCTGGCCCAGCGAGAACTGGAATATCTGAGTATCGTCACCAGGCTTGTCGTTAAGCGGCTTGGCAAGGCTGAATGCCAGAGGGCCCACCGCTGTGATCCACTGGAAGCCGATACCAACTGACAAGCGCACTTCATCCAGAGCCGGATCAAAATCCCGATCCGGATCGAATACCTGCCCTGCGTCCAAAAAGAACGCTGTACGCATGGACCTGCTATCACCGGCAAACGGTGTCGGGAAAATTAGCTCCAGAGAACCTTCCGTCAGAAGGTTACCACCGAAAGGATCGGGGTCGGAAAAATCATTGGGAGCATTGGTAGCACGCCGTCCCAGTGAGTTGGCCTGATAGCCCCGGACCGACCCATAACCGCCGGCATAAAAATGTTCATAAAACGGCATGATTGAGCGATCACCGTAACCGTCCCCATAACCTATCTCTGTTCTCGTGCGCAGCACCCAACGATCAGTATCCGTGAGTGGGTAGTAGAAATCAGTTTTATGGCTTGCCTTATAGAAAGTGAGATCACTGCCAGGCACCGCAACATCGAGCGACAACGAGTGGCTGTAGCCTTCTGTTGGCAGTACGCCCCGGTTCAGAGTGCTGCGACGCCAGCTGCCGAACATAAAGAAGTTATTGAAGGTATCGCCTTCTGTATTGATAAAATCGGTGACTTCCTGGGACGTAAATACGCCACCTTTGACCTTGGAAAGTGTATACCCCAGCCCGAAATTCAATCGCGTAATGTTGTCCGTTGGATAGCCAAACGTAAGGCGGCCACCGTACTCATCGAGGAGGTAAGACGTGATGTCCTCTTCTTCAAAGTCTGTCTCCCGCGCAAACACACTGAATCCCCTGCTAACGCCATCTACAGTGTAGTAGGGATCCATGTAAGAGATATTGGCACTCTTCACCGAGTCACTGACGTTCACGCCAAACGATACGCGCTTGCCGGTTCCGAAAAAGTTATTCTCAGAGACGTTGGCACCAAGAATTACACCGGAATCCTGAGAGAAACCCACGGAGGCAGAGAGACTGCCCGTCGGCTGTTCTTCGATCGCGTAGTTCACATCAACCAGATCGTCCGTACCCGGCACAGGGACGGTTTCAACATTGACCGTCTTGAAAAACCCAAGCCGTTCGAGGCGGGTTTTGGAAAACTCGATGCGATCAGAAGAGGCAATACCACCCTCCATCTGAGTCATTTCCTGGCGCAGGACGTCATCACGGGTGGACACGTTGCCATCGAAGTTTATGCGGCGAACATAGGCTCGTTTGCCCGGCTCAACAAAAAACGTAACGGCAGCCGTGTTGTCTTCTCCGGGTTCAGGCACTGCATTCACGCTGGCAAATGCATAACCTTCCTTGCCCAGCCGGAACGCAAGGGTTTCCGAGATCGCCGTCATGCGGGCACGGGAGAATACATCTCCCTCATCTACCGGAATCAGCTCCCGAAGCTCTTCTTCATCAATAATGAGGTTGCCACGAAGCCGGATCTCGGAGATCGTGTACTGCGGCCCTTCGTTCAGTGCGATCGCAATAAAGACCTGCCGCTTATCCGGCGAAATGGACACTTGGCTGGACTCCACATTGAAGTCCAGGTAACCACGGTCGAGGTAGAATGAGCGCAGCGTTTCGAGATCGCCACTAAGGCGTTCCCGTGCGTACTTGTCTGAGTTCGTAAGGGAGTTCCACCAACTGCTGGTTTGCAGTTCAAACAGATCCCTCAATTCCTCGTCACTGAAGTCACGATTCCCTACCAGATTTATGTGCTGAATGGCGGCAACCGTTCCTTCATTAATATCCAGGCGAATGGCTACGCGATTGCGCGGCAGCTCTTCAGCCGTTGCTTTTACCCGGGCATTGTAACGGCCCTGACCGATATAGGATCGCAAAATCTCCAGCTCGAGCCTTTCAAGCGTTGCCCGGCGAAACACCTGACCTTCCTGAAGCCCGGCGCCAGCCAGAGCATCCATGAGCATGTCAGTTTCGATGTTCTTGTTGCCTTCAATGTCGATCGACGTAATTGAAGGGCGCTCCCGCACGGTGAGGATGAGAGTACCGGCATCGCGGCTGGCGTCTATGTCCGTGAACAGTCCGGTCCGGAAAAGCGATTTGATCGCATCTGCCAACTCGGCTTCATCCATCTGCTCGCCAATATTGACAGGGAAAGCGGAAAACACTGTACCCGCAGAAACGCGCTGCAAGCCTTCCACCTCGATATCTGCAACCGTAAATTCATCTGCAAATGCTGGCTTCATGCCGGTTGCGGCAACAGCGAGGCCAACGGCTAAACCTAGAAGAGAACGTCTCATTCAATTATTTCGCCTGGTTGATGCGCATAAGGAGCCCGCAATTCTCACAACCGCATCAGGTCGTTGTAAAGAGCAAACACCATTAATGTGAGAATCATTGCCATACCAATTCGTAACCCAAGCGCCTGGGTCTCGTCCGAAAGCGGTTTTCTGCGGATTGCCTCGATGGTGTAATACACGATGTGACCACCATCCAGAACCGGTACCGGCAACAGATTGAGAATACCGAGGCTGACACTGAGATAAGCCAGAAAACGAACAAAATCTTCAAACCCGGAACTGACACTGGCCTCGGCTACCCGGGCAATTGTAATCGGACCGCTGAGATTACTGGGTGACAGCAGCCCTGTAACCATTTTCTTGATAGCAACCAACGTAAGACGTGTATCCGCCCAGGTTTCATCCAACGCAATGGGAATTGCAGCCAGAGGGCCATAACGAACGTCTCGCATCACGCTGTCGGGCCAGGAAACCGCTTCAACACCGGCACCGACAAATCCGATTGTCTCGCCATTATCCAGTTTTTTGGCGCCCGGGGTAATCTGCATGGCTCGTTCGGACCCGGCGCGTTCAACGGTAAGGGCCAGCGTTTGCTCGGGTGCATCGCGAATAAACTCGACCAGGTCAAACCAGTCACTCACTGGCAGGTCATTCACCGCAAGGATGCGATCCCCCGCCTGAAGGCCCGCAGCCTGCGCAGCCCCACCATCTGAAATCTGGCCAAGAATCGCAGGCACGTCCGGTCGCCACGGCGTAATACCAAACTCTGCAAGCGGGTTGGGCGTATCTTCACTCAGGCCCCAGCCGCCGAGCTCACCACTCACGACGCCCTTGGCTCCGCCGCTGGACACGTCCAGCGTTATCTCACCCTGCTCCCCTGCACGCTCGAGGATGCGCATGTTCACATCACGCCAGGAACTTACCCGGTGACCGTCAACGGCATGAAGCTCCATACCGTTTTGCAAGCCAACTCGCTCAGCAACACTCTTTTCGACAACGTCGCCAACGATCGGCGCAATATGGGTAACACCCACTACACCGAGCACCCAGTAGGCAAAAATTGCGAAAAGAAAGTTGGCAATCGGGCCTGCTGCCGCAATAGCAATCCGCCGGGAAGGTGGTTTGGCGGTAAAAGCCTGATCCCTGAGCTCTTCAGGAACCGGCCCTTCGCGCTCATCCAGCATTTTTACATAGCCACCCAAAGGAATAGCCGCTATGGCAAACTCGGTCCCATGGCGATCATACCAAGAGAATAGCGGCTTGCCGAAACCCACCGAAAAACGAAGTACTTTCACACCACAGCGACGCGCTACCCAGAAGTGGCCATACTCATGGAGGGTGACGAGTATGCCCAAGGTAAGTGCGAGAGCAAGTAGGGTTTGAATAATCTGCATAGCTTTCCTGGTTTTGGCGCCAGCCAGGCGAAATTCTTTATTTTATATCAGACAGTTAACAGCTTGATCTGTTCCCGCGCCCGCCGCCGTGCTTCCGAGTTTTTCGCGAAGATGATATCAAAGCTGTCCGCAGACACCACCGGCGTAACCGCAAGAGTTCTCTCAATAACAATCGGTATGTCTGTAAAAGCCAGATTCCCGTTCAGGAACTCGGCCACTGCAACCTCGTTCGCCGCGTTCAGCACCGCAGGTGCTGTACCACCTGTTTCAAAGGCTTCGGCCGCTAATCGCAAACAGGGAAAGCGCAGCAGGTCTGGTCGTTCAAAGTGAAACCGTCCTATCGTAAAAAGATCCAGCGGGGCAACCCCTGCATCGATACGTTCCGGCCAAGCCAACCCGTTTGCAATGGGCGTACGCATATCCGGGCTGCCCAACTGAGCCAGCACAGAGCCATCGGCATACTCTACCATGGAGTGGATAATACTTTCCGGGTGTACGTGAACCTCTATCCGATCGGGTGTGATGTTAAACAGCCAACATGCCTCGATCAGCTCCAGCCCTTTGTTCATCAAGGTGGCCGAGTCTACAGAGATTTTCTGCCCCATGGACCAGTTCGGATGAGCGCAGGCCTGAGCCGGCGTTACTGAATGCAGGGCTTCAACGCTGTGCTCCCGAAAAGGCCCGCCGGAAGCCGTCAGAAGAATCCGGGTAATACCGGCCCCATCCGGATCGCGAACCTTGTCTGCAGGCAAGCACTGGAAGATTGCGTTGTGCTCGGAGTCTATGGGCAGCAACTCGGCGCCTGAAGCCGAAACAGCGTCCATAAACAACTTGCCAGACATAACCAGCGCTTCTTTATTTGCAAGTAACACACGCTTACCCGCGTGGACAGCGGCAAGCGTGGGAACCAGCCCAGCGGCCCCCACAATAGCGGCCATAACGGTACAGGCTTCAGAGGAGGAAGCGGCTTCACACAAGCCGGCCTCTCCGCTTAAGATAGAGATATCCGGAAGATCTGAAAGCAGTTCAGCGAGTTTTTGCGCTGCGGTAGCATCTGCCATCACCGCAACCCTGGGGTGAAACTCCCGGCACAACGCCGCAAGCTCTTCAGCACGGGTTCCGGCGGTGAGTGCATACACTGAAAAACGCCCGGGGTGGCGCCGAATAACATCCAGAGTGGAGAGCCCGATCGATCCCGTGGCACCAAGAACCGTAATGGAGCGAGCGGTCATACTCAAAAGTGCCCGACCGCTGTCAGCCAGCCAAGTTGAGTGATAATAAGCGCAAATACCGGAACCGCAGCAGTAAGGCTGTCGATGCGATCCATGATTCCGCCGTGCCCGGGTAGCAAGCGACTGCTGTCCTTGATGCCTCTGAAGCGTTTGAGCATGCTTTCAAGCAGATCTCCAAGCACCGACACCATGCCGGTTACCAGGCTCGCAATAACCAGCAGAACGGTTTCAACTGCGCCGGCCGAAGCAAGAACACTCACAATAAAGGCAAAAGTGCCAACGGCCGCCAAGCCGCCCCATACGCCTGCCCAGGACTTACCAGGGCTGACTCTCGGCGCAAGCTTGGCCTTGCCAAAAGCCCTGCCGGCAAAATAGGCACCTATATCTGCGACCCAGACAACGCAAAACACATACAGAATGAGCAGCAGGTTGTTGTCCGTACTTCCGAACTGGAGTCCGCCGGCCCGGAGATGGTTCAGACCAACCCATGCGGGCACCAACACCAGCACACCCATAAACGCCCTCACCGGCACGCTGCCCCAACGCTCTGAACCTGCTGGATAACTGCGAACCAGTAGAAAACAGACAACCCACCAGACAAGAGCGAGCCAAAGCACCGCAACAGCCGATACATTCAGGAGGCCATACAGGATAAGTGCAATCACTGCCGCATAGGCAACTCGGCTTGGTTGCTGCTCAAGACCGGACATATTGGCCCACTCCCAGGCACCCAAGGTGATAATTGCAGCGGTAAACAGCGCAAAACCCAAGGGCGGCAGGAAAAAGATGCCGCCAATAGCGATGGGAGCAAGAATAAGAGCGGTTATGATACGGGTTTTTAGCACAGTAGGAATCGCCGTGGTTCGTTATTGTTGTGACGGTTTGGCCGTAATCTGGTCATCTGTCTGACCAAATCGGCGTTGGCGTCCGGCATAGGCCTGTAGCGCTTTGCGCATCTCGTCTTCTTTGAAATCGGGCCAGAATTCAGGCGAAAAATAGAGCTCGGTGTAAGCCAGATGCCAAAGCATGAAGTTGCTTATGCGTTGCTCCCCCGCAGTACGAATCATGAGATCCGGCATGGGAAGGTCACCAATGCTCAGGTGCTGTTGAATCAGATCGTCGGTAATATCGGATGGCTGGAGGTGCCCCGCTTTGACCTGTTCGGCAACCTGTCTTGTTGCCTGTGCAATATCCCAGTGACCGCCGTAGTTCGCGGCAATGACGAGCGTCATTCCGGTGTTGTTACAGGTAAGTTGCTCCGCCTTGGCCATGAGTTCCTGCAGCGTGGAGTTAAACGCGGAACGGTCCCCGATAATGCGCAGGCGTATGTCATTGCGGTGCAGTTTTCTGACTTCCCGTTCCAGCGCAAAAACAAACAGTTTCATCAGCGCGAAGACCTCGTCCTTTGGACGACGCCAGTTTTCGCTTGAAAAAGCGAACAGCGTGAGCACCTCCACCCCTTCCCGGGCACAGGTTTCAACAACAGACTTCACCGCATCCACTCCGGCTTTGTGCCCTGCCACTCCTTTTAACCGACGCGCTTTGGCCCACCGGTTATTACCGTCCATGATAATGGCCACATGCCGGGGCCGGCTATCAGCCGACACCGGAATCTCTGCGGATACTGTTCCCGTCATGAAATCCCCTGTACTGCCAGCAGAAAACCCCGCCAGCCGCATGTTTCGCTTGCAAGTGAACCGAGGCGATCAGACCGCCATCAGATCCTCTTCTTTCGCTTTGAGCATCTTCTCGACTTCAGCGATATAGCGATCTGTAAGCTTCTGGATTTCTTCCTCACCCCTGCGCACGTCATCTTCGCTTATATCTTTGTCTTTCAGCAGATCTTTCATCATGCTGTTTGCATCGCGACGGGCGTTCCGGATAGAGACACGACCATTCTCTGCGTCCGCTTTCGACTGCTTGACCATGTTTTTACGGGTTTCTTCGGTCAGCATCGGCATCGGTATACGAATCAGATCACCGCTGGTTGCCGGGTTCAGACCGAGGTCGGCCATCATAATGGCCTTCTCGATAACCGGTACCAAGTTCTTCTCCCAAGGGGACACAGCCAGCGTACGGTTATCTTCCACGTTAACGCTCGCGACCTGCTTCAGCGGCGTCTCCTGACCGTAGTAGTTAACCATCACGCTGTCCAGAATAGACGGGTGTGCACGGCCTGTACGGATTTTGTTAAACGCTGAGTGCAGAGCTTCCAGGCTCTTTTCCATCTTCTTTTCGGCTTCAGCTTTTATATCGTTGATCACGTAATAATCCTCAATTCGTTCGTCGGGGCATTGTGAAGCCCGTTATTCAATCAGTGTACCTTCTTTCTCACCCGTCACGATGCGCGTTAGCGCGCCCGCACGGTTCATATCAAAAACACGCAGCGGCATACCATGATCCCGCGCCAGGCATATAGCCGTCAGATCCATCACACCCAGCTTTTTATCAAGCACCTGATCATAAGTCAGTTTGTCGTACTTTTCCGCCGTGGGGTCAAGGTGCGGATCCGCAGAATACACTCCATCCACCTTGGTTGCTTTCAGTACCGCGTCGGCTTCAATCTCGATACCACGCAGGCAAGCTGCCGAATCTGTTGTGAAGAAGGGGTTGCCCGTACCTGCACAGAATATAACCACATCACCGTCTTTCAGGTCCCGGACAGCACGGCGGCGATCATAATGCTCAACAATACCACTCATGGGAATAGCCGACATAACCCGGGTGCGGATGTTCGAACGCTCGAGAGCGTCGCGCATGGCCAAGCCGTTCATAACGGTTGCCAGCATGCCCATGTGATCACCGGTAACGCGGTCCATACCTGCTTCACTCAGCGATGCACCCCGGAACAGGTTGCCACCCCCAATAACGAGGCCAACCTGGACGCCGATGCCGATCAAAGCACCAATTTCAAGTGCCATCCGATCAAGAACTTTGGGATCAATACCGAAATCATGCTCACCCATCAGGGCTTCGCCACTGAGCTTGAGCAAAACACGATTGTATCTCGGCTGGTTTTTCGATGATGTCGGCATACTGATCCCCTTTTTGTCTGTTAACTGCTATCCGGCGTGATACGCATCGCAGGCTTGTATCTGACATACTCCTCGGAAAAGGGGGATCTCAGATACAAGCCCGCCACGAGAGCCGGAAAAATCCAACCAACGTGGCAGACTCAGGTGGCGCTGTAACTGGCCGTTACAGCGCCGAGAAAAATCAGGCCTTGCCTGTACCGGCTGCAGCAGCAACCTCGGCAGCAAAGTCTACTTCTTCTCTTTCAATGCCTTCACCCACTTCCAGGCGAATGAAACCTACCAGCTCACCGCCAGCGGATTTGATCAACTCACCCACGGTCTGTTCCGGGTTTTTGACGAAAGGCTGCTCTACAAGGCTGTGCTCCTTGAGGAACTTCTTGATCCGGCCACCCATCATTTTTTCAACGATTTCGGCTGGCTTGCCTGCCATATCCGGCTGCGCCTTGATGACATCCTTCTCTTTCTCGAGCTCTTCAGCAGGCATGTCTTCCGGCTTTGCAACGCGCGGATTAACAGCTGCAGCGTGCATGGCGATATCGCGAGCCAGCTCGGCGTCGCCAGCCGTCAGAGCAACAACACAGGCGATTTTATTGGTGCTGTGAACATAGCCACCAACAACAGGGCCTTTGATTTCAACAACACGGCGCACACTGATGTTCTCACCAATTTTCTGAACCAGCGCTTCGCGCTTGGCTTCGAGATCGCCTGCCATCAGCTTGGCAACGTCGGTTTCGCCTTTCTCAAAGGCAACGTTCAGAACGTCGTTGGCAAAGTTGATGAAGTTGTCGTCGCGAGCAACGAAGTCAGTCTCGGAGTTTACTTCAACAATGTAAGCAGCGGTGTTGTCGTCAGAAATCTTGATCAGCGAAACACCTTCAGCGGCTGTGCGGCCGGCTTTCTTGGCGGCTTTGAGGCCGGAAGACTTGCGCAACTCTTCGATCGCGGCGTCTACACTGCCTTCAGATTCAACCAGAGCCTTTTTGCACTCCATCATGCCAAGGCCAGTGCGATCACGCAGTTCCTTGACCATTGCAGCGGTAATTGCAGCCATGTTCAATCCTCTTAACTTGTTCGAATTCGGTGGGGAAGCCTACCCGGAGACTCCTCCGGGTAGGCCTTACATCTCAAAGGTGATGCTTATGCATCACTCAGCAGCTGGAGTGGTTCCTGCAGCTTCTTCACTGACTTCTACAAACTCGTCAGCGCCTGCGCCGCCAGCCTGTGCTGATTCAAGGCACGTATCAGCAACAGCTTTCACGTAGATCTGGATCGCACGGATAGCATCGTCGTTGCCCGGAATCACGAAATCTACGCCGTCCGGATTACTATTGGTATCAACAACGCCGATAACGGGGATGCCCAGCTTGTTGGCTTCTTTGATAGCAATGCGCTCGTGATCAACGTCGATAACGAACAACGCATCTGGCAGGCCGCCCATATCCTTGATACCGCCAATAGAACGCTCGAGCTTATCCATTTCACGGGTGCGCTCAAGAGCTTCTTTCTTGGTCAGTTTGTCGAAAGTACCATCTTTGCTCTGGGCTTCCAGATCACGGTAACGACGGATGGACTGACGAATGGTTTTGTAGTTGGTCAGCATGCCGCCGAGCCAGCGGTGGTTAACAAAAGGCTGGCCGGAACGTTCTGCTTCTTCCTTGATGACCTTGGCCGCGGCGCGCTTGGTGCCAACGAACAGGATCTTGTTCTTGCTCTCTGTCAGCTTCTGAACGAAGTCGAGTGCTTCATTCATTGCAGGAACAGTCTGCTCAAGGTTGATGATGTGAATCTTGTTACGGGCGCCGAAGATGAACTTCGACATTTTCGGGTTCCAGTAGCGAGTCTGGTGACCGAAGTGAGCACCTGCCTTGAGCAGGTCACGCATATTTACCTGAGCCATGATATTACCTTAGTTTAGCTTCGGGTTAGTCCTCCACGCGTCCGATTGCCCCAACCAGGCTCCCTTTACAATTTAAAAGCGGGAGTAGGCACCCTGGGACAACGTGCTGACACGTGTGCGAATTTGCCGGATTTGTTTCCAGCGGGCGCGTTTATATCACAAAATGCAGGCCTCCTGCCATTAATTTTGCGCCGGGGCTTCCTTGTACCCAGAGCCCCAGCCCCTTAAAATACGCGATTGATACAAATTAACGGGAAGCCTAATGCAAGTATCGATCAAGACTCCGGAAGAAATTGCAAAGATGCGTGTGGCCGGCCGTCTGGCGGCCGAGGTTCTCGAAATGATCGGGGAACACGTCAAGCCTGGCGTTTCAACGGGAGAACTCAACCAGATCTGCCATGATTACATCGTCAATGAGCAACAGGCGATTCCTGCTCCTCTGAACTACAAAGGCTTTCCAAAGTCGGTTTGCATTTCAGTCAACCACGTTATCTGCCATGGCATACCTTCAGAGAAAAAGATTCTGAAGGACGGTGACATTGTTAATATTGACGTTACCGTTATAAAGGATGAGTACCATGGCGATACCAGTAAAATGTGGATCGTCGGAAAGCCAAAACCCGGCACTGAACGCCTGATCGCCATCACTCAGGAATGCCTCTACAAAGGCATTGAGCTGGTTAAGCCTGGCACTCGCTTGGGCGACATTGGCCATGTAATCCAGCAGCACGCCGAAAAGCATCGTTATTCCGTGGTCAGGGACTACTGCGGCCACGGCATTGGCAAAGTATTCCATGAAGAACCGCAGGTTATGCACTACGGCAAACCGGGCACCGGCATGGAACTGCAAGAAGGCATGACCTTCACCATTGAGCCCATGATCAACCAGGGCAAGTACCACACCAAAATGTTACCGGATCAATGGACCGTGGTTACCAAAGACCACAAGCTTTCTGCGCAGTGGGAACACACTATTCTTGTGACGGCCGATGGCTATGAAGTATTGACCAAACGGTCGGAGGAATCCTTCTAAGTGGACCGCGAGGAACTGGAGGCCAGTATCAGCACGGACCCATCTCCTGTGAAGTCAGCCAGGGAGCTGCTCAAACAGCGTTACAATGCCGATGCTGAAGCCTTTAGACAGGGCGCCGATGTGAGGGCCTTGGTTCGCTCCAGGGCCGATACGGTCGACACCGTGCTGAGGCTGATCTGGGATCGCTATCCCTTCTCCGGCTCACCGGATATTGCGCTCATCGCCGTTGGCGGCTACGGGCGAGGCGAACTCCACCCACACTCGGATATTGACCTGCTGATTCTGACACGCAACGGCATTGAACCGGGCTGGCAGGAAGATCTCGGAGCTTTTGTCACTCTGCTTTGGGACCTGAAGCTCGACATTGGCCACAGCGTTCGCAGCATTGAAGAAAGCAAAGAGGCGGCACGGGGCGATATAGCCACACTGACCAACCTGTTGGAAACCCGCACAATTGCCGGCCCGGATGAACTGCGGAAAGAACTCAGTGAGCAAGCCTACTCCGATAACATCATCACCGATCGCGACTACTTTATTGCCAAGCGCAAAGAGCAACAGCAGCGCCACAAGAAATACAGCGACACCGAGTACAACCTGGAGCCCAATGTAAAAAGCTCCCCCGGCGCCCTGCGAGATATTCAGACCATTGGATGGATTACCAAGCGGCATTTCGGCCTTCAGAGCATTGCCGACCTGACCCGCTTCAGCATCCTCACAGACGAGGAACACCAGATTCTGGTTCAGGGTGAGACCCTGCTGTGGAAACTGCGCTACGGACTGCAGCTGATCGCGGACCGTAACGAAAACCGGCTGCTGTTCGATCATCAACGAGCCCTGGCGCAAATGCTGGGTTACAAAGACGAAGGCAAGCGGCTGGATGTCGAGTTGATGATGCAGTCCTATTATCGCACCGTGCTGGCACTGGCAGAGCTCGCTGACGTTATTCTCCAGTTTTACGACGAGGCGATACTCGGCACCGGCACAGAAGATAATATTCAGCCGATCAACAAGCGCTTCCAGGCTCGCAACAGCTACATAGAGGCGGTAAATAATCAGGTATTTGCCTACTCCCCCTACGCGATCATGGAAATCTTTGTGCTGATGGCCCAACACCCTGAAATAAAGGGCATCCGGGCAACAACCATACGGTCTTTGCGGGCACACAGACATCTGATTGACGATGCATTCCGGTCTGACCTGGCCGTGACCTCACTGTTTATGGAACTGCTGCGAACGCCTCATGCGCTGGATGAAACCCTCTCAGCCATGAAAAAATACAATGTACTGGGCCGCTACCTGCCGGAATTCGGCCAGATTATCGGCCAGATGCAACACGATCTTTTTCATATTTACACCGTTGACGCCCACACCATGCGGGTTGTGCGCAATATGGTACGGCTAAATGGCAAGGACGCCCGGGACGACTACCCCCTGGCGGCGCGCCTGATTCACGGTCTTCCAAAGCGCGAAATTCTTTATATTGCCGGCCTGTATCATGACGTTGCCAAGGGCCGTGGCGGAGATCATTCAGAGCTTGGCGCCGAGGATGCCGAATCCTTTTGCAAACGCCATCACCTTAGTGAGCGAGATACCCAGTTGGCATCCTGGTTGGTGGAAAACCATCTGCTGATGTCAATGACAGCCCAGCGCAAGGACATTTCTGATCCGGATATTATCCGGTCATTTGCCAGGGCCCTGCCCAGCCAGGCGCACCTGGACTATCTGTATATCCTCACGGTTTGTGACATCAGCGCAACCAACCCGAAGCTCTGGAACACCTGGCGGGCGTCCCTGCTGCGCCAGTTGTATATGGAAGCCAAGCGTGCCTTGCGGAGCGGCACAGAGATCCCAGTTGACCGGCAGGAATGGGTGCGCGCAACCCAGTCCGAGGCTCGGGAAATTCTCCATGCCCAAAGCATAACTGACGAACAGATCGATGCCATCTGGGACACGGTCGATGAAGACTACTTCCTGCAAGACTCCACGGTTGATATCGCTTGGCAAACCGCAGCCATCATCAACCATGGCAATACGCCGGGGCCACTGGTGCTTATCCGTGACACCCACGGCGGCCCAACCGAGGGTTACTCCCAGATCATTATTTACATGAACGACCGGCCAACCCTGTTTGCAGCTACAACCGCGGTACTGGAACAACTCAACTTGAACATTGTTGATGCCCGTATCAGCTCGAATGAAGGCCCCTATACAATCAGCTCCTATGTCGTTCTGGACGAAAAGGGCCAGCCTCTGGGCGTAGATCCGGCCCGCAAAGAACGGGTGCGCAAGCGCCTGATCGAAGAACTGGATGATCCGGAAGACTACCCCGACATTATTCATCGCCGCACACCACGACAGCTCAGGCATTTCGCGTTCCCGACCGAGGTGTTGTTCTCCAATGACACCATTAACGAGCGCACGGTGATTGAAGTGATCACGCCTGATCGCCCCGGCCTTCTGGCACGGATTGGGCAGGTATTGCTGGACCATCGTATACGCCTGAGCAACGCCAAAATTGCCACGCTGGGCGAACGCGTGGAAGACGTATTCTTTGTGACCGACGAACACGGCGACCCTGTCAGCGATCCCGCCGTGTGCCTTGCTCTGCAGCAGGACCTATGCAAAATGCTGGATGACATTCAATGAATCCGAATCTGGACAAACTCCACCCCTACCCGTTCGAAAAGCTTGCCAAATTAAAAGCTGGTATAACACCACCGGACAATCTGCGCCCCATTTCCCTGGGCATCGGTGAGCCCAAACATCCTTCCCCTGAGTTTGTGAAACAGGTGATTGCCGACAACCTGGACCGGCTGGCCAACTACCCCACCACAAAAGGCCTCGATGAGTTGCGGCAGACGATCAGCGAGTGGGCTACGCGACGGTTTAAACTGCAAGCCGGATCCCTCAACGCGGACCACAACGTCGTTCCGGTGAACGGCACCCGGGAAGCAATATTTTCACTGGTGCAGGCGGTGGTTGATTCAAGCAAGCCTGCAACGGTTGTGAGCCCGAACCCGTTCTATCAAGTGTATGAAGGTGCGGCATTTTTGGCAGGCGCTACGCCGGTTTACCTGCCCTGTGATGGATCCAACGGTTTTATCCCGGATTTTGACGCGGTACCCGAGCCTGTATGGCGCGATTGCCAGGTTCTGTTCCTGTGTTCACCAGGCAATCCCAGTGGCGCCATTATGCCTCGGGAAACCCTGACGAAAGTTATTGAACTGGCAGACCAGCACGACTTCATTGTGGCTTCAGACGAGTGTTACTCCGAGCTCTATCCGGATGAAAACAATCCGCCCGAGGGGTTGCTGCAAACCTGCGCAGCTATCGGTCGGCATGACTTCTCACGTTGTGTGGTATTTCACAGCCTATCAAAACGCAGTAACTTGCCAGGCCTGAGATCGGGTTTTGTTGCGGGAGATGCGCGCGTATTAAAAGGCTATCTCAACTACCGCACCTACCATGGTTGCGCCATGCCCGTTCACAACCAGCTGGCCAGTATTGCTGCCTGGCAGGATGAAACCCATGTGCGGGACAACCGGGCAGCTTATCGCGCCAAGTTTGAGACCGTTGTACCCATTCTTCGGGAAGTCATGGACGTGGATTTCCCCGATGCAGGCTTCTACCTTTGGCCGGTCACTCCGATAGACGATGAGACCTTTGCGAAAGAGCTTTCAGCCCAGCAGAACGTTCATGTGCTGCCCGGTCGCTACCTGTCCCGCACGGTGGGCGGTCACAATCCGGGAGAGAACCGGGTTCGCATGGCACTGGTTGCGCCACTGGAAGAGTGTGTGGAAGCTGCAAAGCGTATTGTTGAATTTGTGAAGGCAAACTGAGCCATGAAACTATACGGCATACGAAACTGCGACACCGTCAAAAAGGCCCGTAAATGGCTTGATGACCAAGGTGTTTCCTACGAATTTCACGACTTCAAAAAAGACGGCCTCGACGAGGCTCGACTGAGCCAATGGGAAAGCGCGGTTGGCTGGGAACTCCTTCTGAACCGCAGGGGCACTACCTGGCGCAAACTCAGCGACGATGTTCGTGATACCATTAGCGCCCAATCTGCCCACAGCATCATGCTTGAAAACACCTCCATCATTAAGCGGCCAGTGGTCGAGTGTGACGGATCTGTTTATGTCGGCTTTAACGCCAACGACTGGGCATCACTGATCAAATAGACAGGAGCAATCACCACATGAGCTTTGCATTCGGTATCGGTATCGGCACCCAAAACAACCAGGGCGAATGGCTGGAGGTTTTTTACCAGCAGCCGATCATTACACCCGAAAAAGAGCTGATCGATGTGGTAGAAACTGCCCTCGACTACAAAGGCGGCAACCAGGCTATCCAGGCGACCGCAGAGCAGCTTGTGCAGTTTGCCAACGCGCTGCGTCAGATCGGCGCGAGCGATCAGGCCTCACTTGCGGAAAAAGCAGCCGGCAGCAAACGCCCGGTGGTCGTCACGATCCTGGAAACGGATGACACTGCCTCCAGCACGCCAGAGGTTTACCTTAAGCTGCACCTGATCTCTTATCGCCAGGCCAAACCTCACGGCGTCAAGCTCGACGGCATATTCGGCCTGCTGCCGAACCTGGCCTGGACCAACGAGGGTGCAATTGACCTGAACGAACTGCCGGAGCGCCAACTGAAGGCGCGCCTGGAAGGGCGCACCCTGGAAATAAAATCTGTAGACAAGTTCCCACAGATGACAGATTACGTAGTACCAAAAGGCGTTCGCATAGCTGACACAGCACGCGTGCGCCTTGGTGCCTATGTGGGTGAAGGCACGACAGTAATGCACGAAGGCTTTATCAACTTCAATGCCGGTACCGAGGGCACCAGCATGATTGAAGGCCGCATCTCTGCGGGCGTTATGGTTGGTAAAGGGTCTGATCTTGGCGGCGGCTGTTCCACCATGGGCACACTGTCTGGTGGCGGCAACATGGTTATTTCCGTTGGTGAAAACTGCCTTATCGGCGCCAATGCCGGCATTGGCATTCCCTTGGGAGACCGTTGCAAGGTTGAGGCTGGCCTGTACATAACAGCCGGCACCAAGGTTGCCTTGCTGGATGACAGCAACGAGCTTGTGGAAATCATCAAAGCCCGTGATCTGGCCAACAAGCCAGACTTGCTGTTCCGCCGCAACAGCCAGACCGGCGCGGTTGAATGCAAAACCAACAAATCCGCCATCGAGCTGAATGAAGAACTGCATGCAAACAACTGATTCTCAAACACTCGAACTGGCCATCGACCTGATCAGCCGGCCATCGGTCACGCCAGATGACGCCGGCTGCCAGGAACTGATGATGTCTCGCCTGACCCCTTTGGGTTTTATTGGCGAACACATGCGCTTTGACGATACAGACAACCTCTGGGCCCGCAAAGGTTCAGAGGGGCCAGTGCTGGCTTTTGCCGGGCACACCGATGTGGTTCCCACAGGGCCGGAAAGCAAATGGGCACACCCTCCGTTTGATCCCGTGATCAAAGACGGTTATCTGCATGGTCGTGGCGCCGCCGACATGAAGGGCAGTCTTGCGGCTTTCATCACCGCCTGCGAGCGCTTTGTCAGTGCCCATCCGGACCATCGCGGCTCTATAGCCTTGCTGATTACAAGCGATGAAGAGGGCCCGGCCCAGAACGGCACCGTGAAGGTAATCGAAGCCCTGGAAGCCCGCTCGGAAAAGATGGACTGGTGCCTGATAGGCGAGCCGTCCAGCACTCGGGATGTCGGAGACGTGATAAAAAATGGCCGTCGCGGTTCATTGCACGGTTATCTTACGGTGCAAGGGGTTCAGGGCCACGTGGCCTATCCGCACCTTGCGGACAACGCGGTTCATGCCGTTGCGCCTGCCCTGCATACACTGGCGAACGAGTTCTGGGATAACGGCAATGACTATTTCCCGCCGACAACCTTTCAGATCACGAAAGTCGAAGCCGGCACCGGCAGCAATATCATTCCAGGCGAGTGCCTGGTGCACTTCAACTTTCGTTACTGCACTGAAAATACGGCGGAAAGTCTTGAAGAGCGGGTAGTAGCGGTTCTTGACCGACACAATCTCAAGTACGATCTGCAGTGGCACCTCAGTGGCCGACCCTTTCTGACCGACAAAGGTGCTCTGGTCGCGGCGTGCCAAAGTGCAATCCGTGATGTGACCGGGCGTGAAACGGAACTTTCCACATCAGGCGGTACATCTGACGGGCGCTTTATTGCACCCACAGGAGCGCAAGTTGTGGAGCTCGGCCCGATAAACGCCACCATTCACAAGATAGACGAGTGCGTGAAAGCTGAAGATCTGGATACATTATCCCGGATTTATGAGCAGATACTTGTAGAATTGTTGGCTTGACTGGTCTTATTACAGACTGAACAGCGTACCCGAGATGCCGAAGTAATTGCTTCGGCATTTTTCTTTCACAGAATCAGTAATGGGGCGGAGGGGTTTCTTCCTCATCACGCTTCATGTGGGAAGGTGACACATCTTTCAGCTGGTTGTGTAATAGACGCTTTGCGTTCCAGAGCTCGCGGATATCCATTTCCTGTTTCGCTACCTGCTCGCTCAGGGTATTGATTATATCGTCCTGAAAGGCGAGCCGTGTTTCAAGCTCGTCCAGTCTGGCTTGCAGATCGTTATGGCTCATCGGGTACTGAAACTCCGTCACATATAATGGCTATTTGGTCAGCAGTCTGGATAATCTGCTATCATGCCGCTTTTGCCCGCCAGAGCTTCCGTTTTTCCGGAAATCAGGCGGTATTCACTGGCCGGGTGTGCGATTTTACCCGATATCCGGTTTTTTATCGTCAGCGTTAATAAATAATGGAGATTTTTCAGTCAATGCGTAATCCAGCCAAAGCGATCCTTGTTGCTCTCCTGATCGCGATTCCAGCACCATTGGTACTTGCCCTGCTGCTGTCATTTACCCCCGAACCACTTCGCCTGATTGCCGTAGGCGAGTTTGTAGAGGCTCTGGGCAGCACTCGTGGCATCGCCGCATACATCATCACCTTTATCGTTTTCGGCATTGCCGGTTTTCTGGCCGTCGCCATTGCAGCCAGGCCCCAGCCTGCACGCGGCGCTTCGCAGCGTACAAGTTCTCCATCACGGAATCAGAGTTCTACGCAGAACTATGCAGATGATGATGCCGACTATGATGACGACAGCCCGGAAGGCGACGAGGAAGGCACTGTAAAGTGGTTCAACGTTAAAAAGGGATTCGGCTTTATTGTTCGTGACAGCGGAGATGAGGTCTTCGTTCATTTCCGTGCCATTCGCGGAAGTGGTCGTCGGGTACTGCGCCAGGGCCAACTGGTTCGCTTCAGCGTGGTTGATGCGGACAAAGGCCTGCAAGCAGACAACGTTTCTATTCTGAGCGAATAAAACGTTCGTTGATGTAAAAAAGCAGCCCTCAGTTAATTGTGGGCTGCTTTTTTAGTTTCAGGTTACTCAGTTCTCGCTATTCAGTTCCCGGGTTTTTAATTCCAGGCAACGAGCTGCTCACCCCGGTCGTCCACCCGCCACCACTTCTCATCTTCTGCCGGTTCACCCTCTTTCCACTCTCCCGGACTGCAGCGGACCTCCGTCTCCATAGCTCGCCAAGCACTTCGGGCACAATCGAGATCACTGCTCCAGGGTAGTTGTTCGCCTTCGATAATCAATGACGTATACCGCTTACCAAAAGCTTGCGGATACAGCGTTATTTTCAATTGGCCGCTATTAAAGTGGGCAGAGCCCTTGATGACAGACGAAGTATCGCTGTCATCAAGAACTAATTGCTCAAGATGGCTTTCCAGCCAACGTCCAACCGCGCCTGCTTCAAGGTCACGAATGTAGATTTCCAGATCCTGCACCCGCAGATTCTCCATGCTGATGATCACAATGGAGCACATAGTGAACCGGCCCGCGCCGCGCTGCAACCCAGCGTTCCAGTTCCTGACGCAGGTCTTCCACCGTAAGCCGGCGTAGCGTGCCTGCAGCTTTGCGCTCGTGCCATTCTACTTCGGTGGCGGCGCGCATAAGGCTTAGCTCCTCAAGTGCCGCCTCTATTTTATTCAGTGGCTCCTGCCGTGCCAGCGCAACCAGGCTTTGCCGCCGAAGCGTATCCGCTTGGCCAGAAAGCGCCACCGAACTTGCCGGGCCGCGGCGCGCAAACAGATCAAGTCGCGCCGCAGCACGCTCCACCCACTGCAGCATTCCTCCCGGCGTGCTGACGCACTGGCTGCGCCGGGAAGCAGCAAACTGAGCAACGGGATAAGGCAACTGAATGTTCCAACGGCGCTCGATAGCCGCCTGATGGGCGACAAGAATGGCCTTGCGCTGGGCGACACTTGAAGGGCGCATGTTGAACGCATCAAGCGCCCGGCCAAGGCGTTGTTCCAACAAATCACAGCTCTCATCACCGCCCGACGTGACGGGTCCCAGAAGCAATACCGGCCCCTGCCAGCGCAGAACCAGCTCCGACGCAAGGCCGGAAGGAAGCTCCATCAGAGCCAGCAGGTCGGCGGGAGTTACATTATCAAGCACAAGAACGGGCCAGGGTGTTCTGGAAGCCGCAGGGATGACGGCGAGATCGCTGGCCATAAGCTCAGCTTCACGGCGCAGATCCATTTCAACATAGGGTTGCGTCAGTGACGACAGCAGCGCGCTCAGCCAGGAGGACTTCCCTGCCCCGCGCTCGCCTCTGACCCACAATAGAGCGTCAGGTGTTGCGGCAAGTGTTATAGCGACGTCTTCCGCCAGCTCGATCCACTCCGGATCGGTAATCACAATCGGTGCCGCCTCATGCTCTTCAATACCTGACTGCTCCGGTCCCACTCCGGTGTTAACCAAGTCACCCGATTCTGGCCAGCGCGAAACCAACTCAAGAACCGCAACATAGGCCTTTCCCTGCAAACGCTCCGCCCTCCGGGCAAGCACCTCGAGAAGTTGAGGCCAGTCCAGCCAGGCGGGCGTGCCAAAGAATTCACGCGCGGCCGCCAACCAGTATATTAACTGGGAAGACAGCAGGCCTTCACCGCCGACCTCAGTCACAATGGGCTGCTCGCATTGGATAGTACGAGTTAACTCATCCATATCCACCCCCGAGGCGCGCAAAAACTTACTCGCGGAGGGGCTGGCGTCCAGCAGTGCAAGCAGGAAATCTTCTACCGTAATAACTGTCCCACCACGGCGATCAACATGATCGCGAGCGCTTAGTAATGCCGTCTGGCATTGAGGGGTAAGGCATCCCTGCCAATCTTCCATGAAACATCTCCCTGTTTTTTTCGCATCATCCTGATGCCGTCGAAAATATGTCGATAATTTTTCTGCTTACCAGGTGCCCGTATTTTCCATACTGACCCAAGGCTCTTTGGGTTCCAGGGCTTCGCCTTTCTGCAGCAGCTCTATGGATATATTATCTGGCGTGCGGATAAAGGCCATGTGGCCATCCCTGGGTGGACGGTTAATGGTTACGCCATTTGCCTGCAGCGTCTCGCACAGAGCATAGATATCATCCACCCGGTAGGCCAAATGGCCAAAGTTACGACCGCCGGAGTATTCTTCCGGATCCCAGTTATAGGTCAACTCAAGCATCGGTGCTTTGTTTTCACAAGCACTGGATTCGTCTGCCGACGCTGCCAGAAACACCAACGTGAAGCGGCCCTTGTCGCTGCTTTTTCGATTGATCTCAACCATACCCAGCAGATCGCAGAAAAAATGCAGGGTTTGCTCAAGATTACTTACACGGATCATTGTATGCAGATATTGCATGCTATCTCCTGTCGCTTCTTGGTTCATTGTGCCTTAGGCACCCACAATTCAGCCACCATCCCGAAGTGCGCCAGGCCTTTATTAACTAACAGTTTACGGTATTCTGAGGAAATGAATGCAAACCTTGCCTCCGAGCAGATCAATTCTTACCACACGCCAGCGATACGACACCTTGCATGGTTGTGCCAGGCACCGCAGCTGATGCGATCGCCAATCACGTTTGAGCCCGCACAACATCTGCCCCCAAACTATGCCGATATCCTCAAAGCCTGGGACCAGGACATTGAGGCTGCGCCATTATTGCTGAGTGAACCCCCGCAACGCCGGCTGGGTTTCTATTTCGAGCGACTCTACCAGGTTTTGCTAGAGGACTTGCTTGGCTGGCCTATCCTGCTGAAAAACCAACAGATCCAGTCAAGCGGGCGCACCATCGGCGAACTGGACTTCGTGGTGCACAACAAAAAAGTTGATCGCATTGAGCACCATGAAATCGCGATCAAATTCTATCTCGGTGTTTCAGAGCGCGCCGGCTCAACACTCTGGTATGGCCCCAATGCCCGTGATCGTCTGGATATGAAAACAACCAGCCTTCTCGAACAGCAGAGCCGCCGTACTCAACTACCCGAAACACTCGCACTACTCTCGGAATTCCATATAACCGGCCCGCTGACACCGCGAGTTTTCATGCCCGGGTATCTGTTCTTCTCCGACGACCAGCCTGCGGTAACGCCGGATTATGTTCCGGCGGAACACTTACGAGGGCGCTGGATGTACGCTCATGACGCGAGAGCGAAGGACACGTCACAATGGGTTGTGCTCAACAAACCGCACTGGATTGGCAACTGGTCTCAGAGTGAGCCGCCGGAGACAGAGCATACTCAGGAAGCTCTGGCGCGTGTCGAGAATAAATCCGTTCCGCAACTGTTCGCTGTGATGCAGGAAGATCGTCAAACCGGCAACTGGCTCGAGACTGACCGGGTGTTTGTTGTGCCAGAAACCTGGCCCTGAAACCCCTACCAAGACTTGCGCAACAACTTCATCCATCCAGCAAGTCCCGCGCCCATGCAGGCAACGTCTCACAGTAGCGCTGCCACTCGCCATTTTTCCATATGGCAACTCGTACAAAGGGCTGATCCAGGCTGGAATTGTCTACAAGATGCAGCTCATCCACCAGCCCGACGCATTCACGCAAGTTGGCGTATGTTCTCGGAATCCTGCTCTCTATCTTTTTCTCCGGCACATTGTGGCCACCAGACCGGACGCGAGTGGTGACACGAGCCTTGTTCAGAGAAGCAGTTTCCAAGTGAAAATAAAACATGCGGATACGGAAACCTGCAGCCTTGGCGGCTCCCACAAAGTCAATTTTTGAGGGATGGGAAAAAACCGTTTCAAAACAGAAACTCTGGCGCTCCTTCAAAAGACGGAACCGCTCTTTCTCAGCAATCAGAGCCGCCTCGTAACTGTGCTTTTCGGGAAAATCGGGCCAAAGGCTGCGCGCAATGTTATCCGCGTTGACCAAAGGAATACTGCGCCGGGCAAGAAAGCGCTCATAGAAGGTAGACTTGCCAGCACCATTACCACCAATGAGCAGCCAAAGCTCAGGCTGCATCGTCGCGATCGCTCAAGGCTTCAAACCGCCCATTGCGGAACTGGCCGACCTGGCGCATACCATTGGGGTAAATAGCTTCCAGGTACCCAGGTTTGTCAGCGGCGGCCTGATAAACCGTCCGCCCCCGAGCAATCGAGCGGCTTAATTCGCCGCTGTCGCGAGCCTGATCCACTTCTGCCCACAAATCATCACTGGTGACCGTTTCCGGAACCACCGGTTCCACCTTGACGCGCCGAATACCCTGGAGGATCGCAATCAGATCCTCCGCGCTCACCTCCCCCGCAACCGCACGACCTATCTCGGCCCAATACTCGATCTGCTTGGGCGTAGAGCGGCGGTGGACCTGCCCTTCGGCAGCGGCGTGACGAACCAGATTATCATCCAGACGAATGGCGATAGTCATGTGAACCTCCAATGGCTTGGCTTTTAATATTTACAGATTACCACGGGCGTTGCGTTTTGCAACAATTGTCGCAAATGGATCATGCATCCAAGAGCTCAAGCAAGCCCTGTTCTTTGCTCATGCCGTCATCGCTCTCCTGGAGACGGCCTCGTCGCTTACGAGTGCAAAAATTTCCAGGGTGGGCTTGCCGGGATGTATCTTTTGCAACTCCAATACACGCCTGCTCTGGCGTTTCAGTTCCTCGCTCGGCTTCGCCCATTGGTTTTCCGGGAGTGCTTCAGACCAATCAGACATTGCCTTTGGCAAGGTCTTTCGGCTCACGCGTTTGATCTTTTGGACCTCCCATTCCACCAGCCGGTTCGGGATCGTCCAGAAGGTCACAAGGTGGTATAGGTACCAGCCGATCAGGTAGAACATTCCCCGCTTGCCTTGCCTGTATTCGCAATGGAGGCGTTTGCGGGCGTTGCGGAAGACATGAACGCCTTCCCACGGCGGATCGTCCGGGCCTTGAAGTTCCAGTGGGTCCTGGATTTCTTTCAGGGTGTGCACTTCATATTCCATGTACGCCCGGATCGCTTCCCAGTTGCTGATGGCCAGCGGCAGACCCGGGGTTTCGAATTCCAGGGTGTATTTCTCCCCGGTTTCAGGGTGATAGAAGCCAATGCCGAAGCCGTACTGGCGTTGCACGCCATATTCAGTAGCGCCTTGAGCTTCTGTGACCCAGGCGACCAAGTCTTCCCAGGGGACGAAGATCGGCTCTTTCTGGCCCTCAGGTACAAAACATACTTCACGGCGTTGGCGATTGAAGCGGGTGGGGATTACGGATTTATGTTTCAGGTGCTCTCGGTACCAGATACCAAGGCCAACCAAGAGGAAGAAACTGCAACTCCAGAAAGAGAGCCCTATGGCATAACCAAAAGTTGCACCCCATCCCAATAGCGCGTCCTCCCAGCCATTCCCAAAAGCAAATCCTCCTAAAAGGACGACAAAGGGGAAAACAAATGCAATAAATAGAAAACAGAAAAAAGGCCCGCCCAGTACCATTTGAATACCAAACACGGGTGTCACCCCCGTCCCAAAGTCCAGGTATCCGCCATTCACTTCTCCCACCGCGTGGCCATGATCCACCGGCGGCAATCCGGTCGGTAGAGGCAAGGGGGACAAAAACGTCAGCCGGCCGCTCGGGAAGGGCTCAGAACGCCCTGCACGGTGTAGCTGTTCTGGCTCACGGTTTCTCGAATTCATGAAAGACTATCCATCATTGTGATTGGCTGGCAGATTGGCCACCAAGAAATTTCAGCTTTCGGCATCTCCTGAACAGGAGCCAGAGGATACCGGCTGTCGGGGGACACCTTCAGCATATACACAGCGCCTGTGTATGCACCGTTTGACTGTAGAGTTTCCAGTTTAACCATCAGGCTAAGATCGCGGGTTCGGATACCATGTTTAGTTTTATCATGGGCTGGTGGCCTGAAGGCCAGTTGCAGGTGCCCCGCACCATTCGGTTGTTCGAGGTTAGCCAGGATCGCACCGGTACAAGGTATCCAGGTTTCTGGATGAAGAGAGAACATCCCCCTCTGCCCTGGCTGGATTCGCCATGCGGCGATCGACACTCGGTGAAGCGACTCACCCACCAAGGGGTCCAGCAGGCTGTCCGCAGGCAAGCTGTAGCAGTTTAGCTTTAACCTTGAAGGCTCTTCATCTTCCCCTGGAATTTCATCAAGAGTGACACTGTCGCCAATCCTGGCAAAAGCCTCTCCGTAGTCTTCAAGCGAGCCGTTGTGGACCTGCTCAGGTTCCCGGGACCAGGGCGTGGTTTGCAGCCATTTGTCCCGCTCGCTCAGATTGTAACGGTTATACAACCATGTACCGCTCAACTCAAAAACCGTGAACACCAACCCCGCCATGTTCAGGCGCGCAAACAGACCCGATAAGGTACGTCCAGCAGTGGCCCAAGCTTGTGCCCGGGCGATCCCCTTACTGGCCTGGCTAACAGCTAATCCCGCACGCACAGTGCGCGCGAATCCGTAAAAATTCGTAATAGCTAGCCCCCCGCTACCGATCATCCCTGACGCTGCGCCAGCCTGAGCTTCGGCATTGCCGGTCTGAATCGCTCTCAGCCAGTTTTCCCTATGTTTGTAAGCGCTAATACCGGCACCGAACGCACCAAAAATATAGGCAGGAATGCCCAGTCCCACATGCAACCTACCCATTCGTATGTGCACACCATTGAGAGCGCTTCGCTGCCAAGCATGAGCCAACACCTTCGCCCTGCTTCCATACGCGGTTTCGATAATGCCTTGAGCGGCCAAAAAACCTGCTGCTGAAGAAGCCAGAAAGCTCTCGCCCAAGCGTTTCAGGTTATCGTGCGAAAATCGCTGGTTGCTATCTGATGAGTAAATCTCGACCAATGCGGCTCTTAAAACAGCTAACTGAACGAACGCCACCATTACTCCAAGCCCATCCCCCATCAAATTCACCCGAGGAGCCGAGGCCAGGCCCTGCCGGAAATGCCCAACCAAGCGCCCCAGCTCCTGCTGATCCAATGCCGGCAAAATCAACGTCAGGCCGGCACGGCCGGTGGTTGCGGTTTCCAGTTTCAGGCCGGCGTCGATTTCCTCAACCGGGCTGAGAGCAGCAGCTACGTGCTTACCAATTTCACGGTGCTCTTCACGGGTGGCCTTGAATTCAGCCACCAGCCCTATGGCTCTTTCGGAACGATGGCCGTGTGTTGATTTGGCAACATCATGGTCGCTCTGCAGCTGTTTCATCCGTTGATCAAGCTGCAGCATTTTTCTGAGGTTTTCCCGGAACGTCGCCAGCTCGGTGCTCGAAGCGATGCGAAATTCCGCTTTACCCTGATCTATGGCATCCAGCATACCCCGCTTGAAAAAATACGGCAGATCCCGGAAGAGATCGTCCAGCTCAGGCAAGGTCTGGCTTTCGATCGCTTTGTACAGCTCGCCAATAGCACGCCCCTTGGCCAGGGCAATAGCCGGAGTGATGGTATCCCCTAGTGCTTCTGCTTTTTGTTGAATTAACCGCGAGTAGCTGGAAAAATCCGGGAGCTTATCCTTTTCTGCTGCTCTTATGCGCTTTACCCAGTCCGCCGCTCGAGTTACCACCGCATAGCCGGCAGAACCAACTGCCATATAAGCTTTCGCCAGTTCACCATCCGCGGACCGGTCGTTCTTTGGCAAGGTCTGAAACAATGGGCGACTGTACTGAGGGTTCTGTTTCAGCCACTCCAGTACGCCTTCACTCGCCTCATCGGAACGGCAGATGTCTTTAAGGCAGGCATATTCCAGATCCAGGGCGGCCTCGAGTTGCGCCTTGTCTTCCGGGTCAAAATACCACGCTGCATCGTGATAGCGATTGTCTGTCAGAAGCTTGACACGGTCATCCGTTATAGCCGTCAGTAGTGCCTGCCAGCGAGCAAGCTTGGTACGCTGGGCAACTATGAACTGATCCATGGCTTCACGATCGATAAGATCATTGACCCCACGATGACCGAAACCTTGCCCTTCCAGTATCATCTTCAGGTGGTCGCGGTAGTTCTTCTCCAGAGCAACAATGCCGTCAATGTGAGAGTCCACAAAATCCGGCGGCATCCCCTCCATGGCTTGTCGCAGATACCACTCGTCCACCACTCTCTGCATTTTTGGAACAATGCTGTAAGCGTTAGTCCGGTTGGCTGTCCCCCGAATATATTCAACTCTCGCTTTAACCTCAGCTGGAAGCGAGGGGTCGTTAGGGCCGGGCCGCTTCTCGTCTTCCAATTGTCTCAAGGCCGCCAGCAAGGCCGACTGGGTACCTGAACGATCGCTTTCCGACATGGCATCCAGATCCTGCTGCATGGACGCAATGGCAGGATGATCCGAGTTAGCCATCATGGAACCCAGGCCTTGTTCATCCAGCAAGGTCATGGATTCGATCAATGTGCCAAGAAAGTAATCTCGCTCGCTGTCTCCATCTTCTGTCCAGCTCTCAATCCACCCAACCACATCGTCCTGATGCTGAGCAAGATCCAGCATAACGCCCACATCGTCTCTCAAAACCAGGCAGAGGCAGTTGGAGGTATCGTCGATGTCTTGCTGCTTTATCAGCTTGCCGAACCGGCTTCTGTGGTAATAGGGCTGATTTTCCCAGTGATAGGGTTCGCTTTCCTGTGGATGGGCACCTTCGACTGACTCCGGCGAATCGTCTTCGGCAAATTCGGCTACTCGTGCTTTCGCCTGATCCGGTGTGAGAAGAAATTTTCCGCCACTCAGCGGTGAGGCGCTAGCGAGGTCGATTTTCTGTAACAATGCATCACGCTCTTCCGGGTCATCCAGTACCTGCGCTTTTTTGCGCGCTGTCCACGCCATCTCACAAAAAGTGACATACAGCGTGTGAGATGCAGGGTACTCGAGCCTGCCACCGTTATGCCCTGTCAGACCTCCGTCTTCATGCAGATATTCGTGAAGCTCCTCTGAATCAGCATCCAATACATAAATATAGCCATGCCGCGGAAGGCGATAACCGATGGGCCGGGAGCTCAACGAGTATGGATAGCCTGGGTCGGTATCGACGGGTGCGATTTCCACTCTGCCGTAACGAACAGGCAGCAGGTGAACAGTTTTCAGCAATGGACAGGAGGCAGGCTCATCAATAGACGTGCCTGGCTGCTCCCAGCACAACAGATCACTGCTTGTTCGGTCATTAACGGGGCGTTGTATCCTTGCCATCATTCATCCTCGATCCATCGGGAATGCGGGTTCAATAGCGGCCTTTCCGGCTGCTTGGCTGGGCAGTGTAGCGAACAGGAATTGCATAGCCTCTCGCAGGCTGCTGCATCCATTGCCAAGTGCCTCATCCAGTGTTTTACGGAGTGCCGGATAGGCCTCACGCAATTGAGGCCCACCTAACTGATTGCGTACTGGCTCCTCAAGGCTGTTCCATATGTGCAGCGCGTCTTTGCGCCGATTAAAGGCTTCGAAAGCACCCCTCAGTTCCTGCGAAACGGTAAGTTCTTTTATGTGATCAACCCCAGTGCGTGGCGCAACTGCTGGCGGCTTGATCGTTTGCCACTGCTCGCTGACAAGATCCGGAACGATCAGCCGATCCACGATACTACTTGAAGGACAGGTCAAATTGTTCCCGATAACCAACCGCGCCAGCGCCGGATGAGCAATACGCATCAGCTCTTCACACCCTGGCGCTGTTTTGATCTGCAAGAGAGATCGCATCCAGCGGGTAGAGGTCGCACGATCTGTGACAGAAACCAGCAAGTAGCCTTGCTCTTGTGTAGGTCCCTGCTCCAGAAACCCCTTCAACACCGAGTCCTCCGGCCCGCTTAACCAAACGAGCCAGGGGGACAGGTCCGAAATCACCTCCCAGCGAGTTGCAGCGTACAAGCACTCTGCACTGATCGGCTGATCGCCAGCCCACTGGTATATCTGTTTGCCAAGCTCCGGGGTAGCCACACCATCCAGAATAAGCCCAACAGCGCAATGATCCGGCCAGTGGAATTGATCAAACGGCGAATCAGAAATCGGGAAGCCATCCGGATTCATGAGCCACTCACCTCACAGATAGGGCATGTTGCGTTGCCTTTCCTGAGCGCAGCCACTTGGGACTCTACATTGATTGCCCGGGCGTTTTCTCGCTGCCCTACGTCCGCTAACATCACGTTCGACGGCGCTACTGGCTGGTCGCCATCAATCAATTGCGGCATTTCCGGTATCACAGCCCCCTGCCCCGAACCACTCCCCGCGCTCCCCCCGGAATTAATCTTGATCCCCGGCCCACTGAGCGTCACACCGCTGGGATCCAACTTTATAAAGCTGCCGCCGCCGGCAATGGTGAGTTCAACACCTGCATCCAGCACGACTTTGGCGCCAGCCTTGTAGTGAACCTCATTGCCAGCCTCACACAGTGTCGCGCTGCCGGATTTCTGGTGCAGAGTGCCACCAATGTTCTGGCTGCAATCAGCCCCAACGGTCTGCCGTTTTTCGCCATCAATGGTTGTGTGGTCGTTGTTTTTTACATGGCTGAAACGATCATTCTCAACGGTCAGATGGCTGTCGTTGTTGATGACTTCAGTGCGGTTGTTTTCGGTGAGCAGGTCGAGATCTTTATGGGCGTGGATGTAGATCTGTTCCTTGTCGGCTTCGTCCTCAAACCGCAGTTCGTTGCTGCCCTCGCCCTTGTGAGTCTGGGTTTTAAGGGTGGTGCGGGTTTTGTGTTCTGGCAGCGCGTAGGGCGGTGTGTTGGTAGCGTGGTAGGTTCGCCCGGTGATGATGGGCTGATCCGGGTCGCCGTCGAGAAAGGAGACGATCACTTCGTTGCCAATTCTTGGCAGGGCCATGAAACCATACTGGCCACCGGCCCAGCCCTGGCTGACTCTTAGCCAGGCGCTGCTATGTTCGTCGTTCTTGCTGTATCTGTCCCAGGGGAACCTGACCTTTACCCGGCCAAACTCGTCGCAGTGGATTTCTTCCCCTTCGGGGCCGGTGACGATGGCAATCTGTGGGCCGTCCATCAGTGGGCGATGGGCGGGTTTTGGCCGCCAGGTTTTGTCGGCGGGTACGGCACTGAAGATGTTGTGGTAGGTGGTTGGTTCTGAGCCACCTTCTTCTTCCATTGCCTGGGGTTGTTTACCAGTGTGGGTAACGGCGGTGAGTAACCAATCGCG